>Ga0316600_10000088_pt1 | contig 70400 bp, 57 predicted proteins | sample OWC_soil_day5_CT_FD_207652 | JGI IMG/M metagenome (GOLD analysis project Ga0316600, IMG submission 207652) | Wetland soil microbial communities from Old Woman Creek delta, Ohio, United States - OWC_soil_day5_CT | ecosystem: Environmental > Terrestrial > Soil > Wetlands | place: USA: Ohio... | reverse complement strand
TACGAGTCGATTCCAGTCGCACTCTGCGCATATCCTGTCGGATACCAAGTTATGCTGTACGGAGAGGCAGTCGATTCGCCAATCTTAGTACCGTTGGCATAGAATTCCACTTCGCTGATTGTCCCGCTTGTGGTCGAAGCATCCGCAGAAATTGTTATCGGGCTTGCCTTAGAAGGATATTCGAAGGATTGTCCTTCTGTCGGCGCTGTAACCTCTGCCGTCACTGCCGAAGTCGAACCGCTAACTTTAACCATACCGGCAAGTGCGCCTACTAAACCGGCATTATAATCAATGGCAACCTCAGTATACTGGTACTTAGTTACATCATCTGTAAAGTTATCATTCGCATCCGGTCCACCAACCAATGCTCCAAGAAGAAGATGTTTAGCTTCCTTTAGATAATCATTGTTAGCGTATGTATACCCATTTGCAGCTCGGTGATGAGGATGCTTCGGCCAATTATCACCGAAACCTATCATATAGGAGATATTAGCAGGGTTATTTCCTAAAATATAATCGATCTGTGATTTAGCCAGAGTTTTAAGTGTCTCATCCTTAGTATGCTTATAGTAAACTAATGCCAACATCGACTCTGCGGCGGCATACCTTAAAACACCCCACTCGCTTAAAAATTTCAAGCCGCCTGATGTAGTTTTTAATGTATTTTTCCAATAATTAAAGTTATATTCCATTGCATCTTTGTATGTTTGCTCTCCAGTTATATCTCCCAATTTTAGGATTACTGGAAGCTTCATACTATCCCAAGTCATTGTCCAATTATTTTGCAAGGATGTCGAATTTAACACGATAAATTTTTTAGCATCAGAAAGATACTGCGCATCATCTACTGCAACATATAACCAGACAGCCGCCCACGCTAAATCATCAGCATAATCTGACGATGTATAATAGGATTGTCCATTACCCTTACCTTGATTAGCCTTCCCTAATTGATATAACTCTTTTGCTGTCTGTAAACACTGCTTAGCATAATCAGCATCTTTGTCTTTATAATTTAAGTACATAAGACTCAGTGCAGCAGACGTTTCGCCTAAAATATCAGAAGCTGGATGAGTTGCATCCGCAAAATACATAGTTGCTCTAGCATTCGTCTGATTCTCTGGCGATCCCCAGTAAGAATGGTCTACATCTCCATCCCCCACTTGATAATAGAAAATATCACTACTTGAGTGACTCTTTAAAAAATAATCTGTAAAGTGCTTTATTTGCTCAAGCAGTTTTTCAGTATTTCCTGTTGCATCGAATGTATCCTTGAATTCGTATAGTGCCCACCCTAATACTGCTGCTGCATATCCTTGATTCAAACCAAACTTAACATGATCACCTGCATCATGATAACCCCCTGTTAAATCAAGTCCTTTATCACTGCCATCACTAGTATGACATGCACTTCTCCAGGAAAATTCATTATTCGTTTCTACATCTTTCCCACACTTGTTAGCATCATAAAATATAATAGAATTTTTAAGCGCCAAAGAGTAATCAAATTCTCTAGAATTCGCCATTTTACTACCTCTTCCTTTCGACACATAATGTAAAGAACGAACTAAAAATTATTTGTCATGTTGTTATGACAGGCCAAAGCTACTTGTTGCCATCAAAGCCCTCATAACAACATGACTCATTATTTATTCTTTTGTTTCTTATTAATAATTTTATTTAGGTTAAATCATTATGTTTATGGCTCTGTACCAGAAATTAACTGGCTGGAGATATAAACAGTTATCTTACTGCCATCGTCATACGTTGAGGCACTGGAGTTGAATGAATAATCATTCGACTGGGTATAATTTGACCAGTCGTTTTTGGCAAACCGGAGCTGTAGTTCTACAGTCTCACCTGCTGCAAGACTGCCTGCTGCAGCTGTAAAACCAATTTCAAGATAATAATCTGCACCGGATTTTGCCGTGCTCATTTTTACAAAACTGCCAGTTACAGTACTTGTTAAGTTTCGGTAAGTACCCGATGTTATTGCCGCATTATCACACCAGAAGCTTTGATCCTTTTCAGTGTCAATCGTATAATAATATCTTACTGTTACTGTACTCAGACTTACCTCGTTCTCACCGGAATTCGTAATTTTGATTTTAGGACTTATGCTATTGGTTGTTGCTGCTGTATTGCCATTGTAGGCCTCTAGTGTCAAATTTCCGACAGGTTCAGGACGTATCGGCAATTTGATTTTAATATTTACAGGAGCTGAGATAGCGCTTGTACCATTGCTGTCTGTAGCACTTGCCGTAATTGCATACGAGTCGATTCCAGTCGCACTCTGCGCATATCCTGTCGGATACCAAGTTATGCTGTACGGAGAGGCAGTCGATTCGCCAATCTTAGTACCGTTGGCAAAAAACGTCACTTTGCTGATTGTCCCGCTTGTGGTCGAAGCATCCGCAGAAATTGTTATCGGGCTTGCCTTAGAAGGATATTCGAAGGATTGTCCTTCTGTCGGCACTGTAACCTCTACCGATACTGTGGATACTGCCTCGCTAAACAATAGATAGTAAGTAGCATTTGCCAAGGCGATATCACATTGCCCCCAAAATCTATGATAATTAAACGAAGGATTTTCCCCTGCTTTATATGCACTCTCGACCTTAGCCCAATCAGGATCATCCTTATATTTTGAACGAATGTCGATGAATTTAATTCCCGGCTTGATTACATCACCATTTGCCATTTTTCCGGACCAACCAGTTGGAATGTATACTTCCTGATCGAAGAAACGATTGTACGTATCCATTGACTCCGGAGCGGACAAACCTTTCGTATCTGTGAATAAAGTCCACATACGATCAAGCAATTCTTTCGCCAGCACGCGTGAATCATCATCATACGTAGACCATAATTTTGTACCTGCACTGTAATAGAGTAATGCGTTTGCCAGTGAACCTGTCGTACCAAGATCTGTGCTGTATTTTACTATCGTCACATGCAACTTTGAATTTCCTGTATAGCTGCCAGCCCATGTATCGGGTTGACCAGACCAACTAAGTGTTGAAGGTATTGCAAAGGTGCCGTCTGTATTTAACTTAACGGATTGTTTAATCCATTTTACCCACCTGCCAAGTAGATCTTGTGCTTTTTTGTCTCCAGTCTTATAGTAATATTCTGCTACACGCTGCATAGACCAAGCCTGCATGCCAAACCAGGTATTACTCCCCGGATCTTTATATACAGGATTTTCCACATAAGCCATATCGTAAAAGGTAGCAGTACCTGCTGGATACGCTTCATATCTTCCGTTGTAGGAGTTGGTTGCCCCACCGGCGATAGCGCCCTCTGCCGACTGCAGCCATTGATAAAACTCCAACTGGCGTGTCAAGCTTTTGCCCCAATCTGCCGCACCTTGTGAAGATTTCGGTTTGAAACTACTGTCGTTAGACATTATCCACGCAACAAAAGGATTCTGATACCCAAAATGATTATGACTGCAACCTATCTTCCATGCCCAGTTAGCATTGATTCCTCCACCCCACGCATAGTACCAAGATATCAAATAACTACAGGAATCATAACCTGTCCCTTTATTCGTCTTATCTTGGCACCCGATTTGCTTAAAGTATTTATCAAACATTGCATACCTTAAATAGTCACCCATCTTTGATGCCTTGCTCACCAATGAACTTAGGTCAACCCCTTGTTCCTTTGCCCATACATTAGCCCAATACATTGCTTGTACTGTCCGGGCATCCGCATCAGGCGCATTCGTATAACGCCACTGTTTAGAATAACTCGAATCTCCGGTAAATAAATCAAGGAAACCATTTGGACCACCCGCTTTAAATGCTTCCCAGGATGGCTGTGGTACGGTTTCCCATACGGATTCCTGTTCACCACGTTGGAATGTATTAATGTATGAAGGTTTAGTAACCCCGTCTCCTCTAGTACCATACCCATACCAATTATCCACATCCAAGAGCCAATGCATGCCATACATAAAATCGGCTCCATAGGTGTTTTTGAGATCGCTAAAGATAGGGTCTTTGCCTACAGGTGTGCTAAACTCAAGCTTACTAGGATACATGTTTGGCTGTTCCCATTCCCCTGCATAAGTAGCAGGCTTTGAATCATCATAGCCAACTGCCGGCTGGTCCGCAGTAGTAGGAATCATATATTTCTCCATTTTTTCCCACGCCGTAACAAGCCCAGTCCAGTCGCCTGTAATTTTCCCATTCACTGCTTCAAGCCACACATAGTAACTAAAAGCTTCACTTGTTGTCAAATGACCATAATCAGGTGCTTCACATATTAAGGTCTCAACCGAATGATAAGGTATCCCGTCGGAACTAAAATAACCGTTGCTCGAATCATGAATTTTATTATACAATTCTGTAAAACGAGCTTTATAATCTGTACTCATTGATAAACCTCTCCTCATATTATTCATTTAGTAAGTTAGGAAAATCTAGAACTCATCAATCCTTCTACTCCAATATTTTTCTTGCAAAACACCTACCTTTCATCAAAAATATTGAATTTTTTTATATCTTCCCCCCCCTTGAAAAGCTTCCTGTATATTGGCTCACAATTATATATATTCTTTGTAGCCCCTAAATTTAAATGGACTATTGTATATTTTCTGTAAATAAATAACAAATATATTTTTACTCACAACAAAAGCCGTTAGAAATTATCATTTTCTCTAACGGCTTTTACTTATAAAATATGATCTGAACTTTTTATAATAAGCAATAGGTATCTTATCTTACTTTAGGACACTAAGGGATATCGTTATCGAAACATGGATGCCATGCCGGTGATAATCAACGCGTTAGCAAAGTCAATAAGGAAGGCTCCTACCAGCGAAACAATCATGAGGGCTTGAGGGGCAGGACCGTATTTTTCGCTTAAAGATGCCATGTTTACTAAAGCATTCGGAGTGGCTCCCAAACCGAAACCTACCATTCCCACAGAGGCTTGTGCGGCATCATAGGTGCGCCCCATAACAAAATAAACAACAAACCAACAAAATAAGGCCATTAGAGCAACTTGTCCAAGCAAGATTATCAATAAAGGAAACGCAAGATTAATAAGTTCCCACAATTTTAGACCATTAATTGCCATAGTTAAATAAACAGCCAATGAAATTTCTGAAATCACTTCAAGCGCATTTCCATTGATTTCATAAGTCTTAGTGAGATCAGCTAAATTACGAATTATCGCAGCCACAATCATGGCTCCAATATAACTCGGAAGTGTAATTCCTGCTTTTGTTAAGTAGAAGCTGAAGATAGACCCTAACCCCATTGCAACAAGTACGAAGCCCAGTGTTTTTATTAAGTTATCGCTGTTAACAGTGTCTTCTTCCACCTCTACAGCTATATTAGAGGCAACTGCAGTACCATTTTGCAGTGGAGTAGAAACCTTGTGTTTTTTTATTAATGATTCACCTAAAGGGCCGCCCATCAAGCTGCCTGCGACCATACCAAAAGTTGCGCATGCTATGGCAGCAGTAGTAGCTCCAGTTACTCCCCACTCTTCAAAGAGCGGTCCAAAGGCCCCACCTGTTCCTAGACCTCCCATCAGCGTTACTGCACCACTAATAATACCAAAAAGCGGATCAATACCAGTAACCTTGGCAAGACCTATGCCGACAACGTTTTGAAGCACTGCCAGTACAACGGATAACAAAAAGAAAATAATGAGCGGCATCCCGCCCTTTTTCAACAGCGTTACACTGGCCCCCATGCCAATTGTACAAAAAAACATAATCATTAGCGCTGTTTGCATTGTACTATCCAATTCAAATCCTAAAATTCCTTGTGTACGCAGGAAAGTGGATAAACCAGCAAAAATTAAGCCACCAATAACAGGTGCTGGAATACTCAGGCGTATCAGTATTGGTATTTTACGCCTGATAAATGAACCCAGAAAGTACACGCCAAGAGCCAACGCAACTGTTTGAATCATGCTTAGATTGTAAATTAAAAGACCGTTTACGATTTTAGATTCCATAATATAACTCCTCTTAAGTTTAGTTTCATCTCTGGGTCCATTCCCTTCATCATACATTGACATATACTTGATTTTTCAAAAGAACGAACTTGTGACAACCTTGTATACATTATAAAGTTGAGTTACAATAGAATCAAATACATATATTAGTATAAACAATATAATCATTTAGTTATATCATGGAGGCGTCATGTTTAAAGGTAAAGAATATATTTACGAAGTATATAAAGAACAAAGCTTTTCTAAAGCAGCACAAAATCTCTATATCAGCCAACCCGCTTTAAGCTCTTCAATAAAAAAAATTGAAAAGCGCCTAGGCTGCTCGATATTTGACCGAAGTAGTAACCTTGTTCGCTTAACAGAAGCTGGTATCGAATATGTAAAGTCCATAGAAAAAATTATGGATATTGAAAATCGATTTGAAAACTATCTTAGCCATTTAAGTCAATTAAAAACGGGACGTCTTTCTATTGGCGCAAGCAATGTTTTTGCCTCGTTTATTCTTCCGGAAATTATCACCAAATTCACCGCCAAATACCCTTTAATCAAAGTAAATCTAGCGGAAGCCAATAGTACCCATTTAGAAGAACAACTATTTTCGGGCGCACTTGATTTTGTATTTGATAATAACCCCCGGAATGAACTCATCTATGAAGAACACTTTTTTTATCGCGAATGTCTAATTCTTACCGTTCCGCAAAAATTTTCTTCAAACAATCTTGCCCAAGAATACCAGTTATCAATCGATGATATTCGCAAAGGAATCCACTTGAAACCAGAGACAAAACCCGTACCTTTATCTTTATTTGCTCATGATCCATGCATTTTTTTAAGGACTGGAAATGACACGCGAATACGTGCAGATAAAATTTTCCAAGAACAAGGTATAACACCAAAAATCATTTTAGAATTGGATCAGTTAGCCACAGCCTATAATGTTTCTTGCTCTGGCATGGGAATTTCTATTATTAGCGATATCTTGGCACAAAAAACAAACGATTCTGCAGATATGCTATTTTATAAAATTGATAGTTCTCACGCATTCCGCGATGTATTTTTCTACAATAAACAAAATAAATATATCACCAAAGCTATGGAAGAATTTATAAAAATAGCAAAAAGAGTAGATAGCTAAAACTATAATATAATGCAATACTGGCGTGGAAATGCTACCTACTTCAGTTTGTTAATAGAAATTTAATGTATCAAACGCAAATATATTTATACTCAACTCCTTTTCATTGGATTTATACTTTGGCAAGGCACTTTCGTCCGACATAATCCACAGCCTGCGCCTACCGCCGGATTTCCCCCATAAGATTGTGCTAGTTTCTTTGATTCCTCACCATACGCATAGTTATAACATTTTATCTTATCATGCCCTTCCACAGATATCGCATTTACAGGACACCGTTTAATACAAGTCCCACAAATCCCCTTACTGCACAGCAAGCAATTTTCGGTATGACTTTTAGCCTCTCTACGATCAGGTGTTAACTTTAATTCTGTTACAACGGAAAGCAGCTCTACTGCAATCCCTTTTTCGGTAATGAAAGCATCGTTTATTGAAAAAGTTCCAAGACCTGCCGCATAGGCAATATGCCGTTCTGACCAGTTTGATGATGGTCCTTTTGGCTCCTTCACCATTTTGAACCACTCAGAATGGCATGGCGCTACAGTTCTGTATCCTCTACTCTGCAATAAATCTTTCAAAAAATTAGTAGAATCCGCAAGATATTTTACCTCATTCGTACGCAGCAGCGCCCATTCCTTGGATGGCCATATTGTTTGTCTACCATTACTTTGTCTAATTTTTTCGTTTATCGGCAATACGACACTGATGACCGTTCCCCCCTGATAACTGCCTGCGCCAAATGATAATTCAAAAATCTCTTGGGGCGTTAGATGGTAATCACCAATTTTCCCCTTGTATTCTTTGAAAAGAGGATCATCTGCTGACGCAAATTGTACGATAGGTTCATCGAACCAGCGGTCATGAATCTCAGGAAACCAGTTATTTTCACCTGCCAACACATATTTCCTAATTTGGCTTCTAATTAAATCTTCCACTTAGTATACCTCCTTTTAAATTCTTTTATGTGTATATACACCTTTTTTATTATCAAAAAGCTTTAGTATTTAAACATTTATAAAAGCTTTTTAATTTTTACTCACGGGACGATTGCCTCTAACTTTGATAGTAGTTGTGTAAGTTTATCTAAATCTTCTTTACCAAGATAATTTTTCAAAGATGACTGTGCCTCTCCCCACAGTTTCCAAGCGTTAGCAACTGCAACTTTCCCTTCATCTGTAAGCGATATCTGCCTGGTTCGGGAATCCTTTCCAGTTTTAATCATAAGTAATCCAGCATCATCTAATGGCTTCATATTACGATTCAAAGTGGTACGGTCAATACGCATTATCTTCGCTAAGTCACTAATTGTAATCTTTCCCGCAACATCAATATGTCGCAATAGTCCCATTTGACCAATGGTAAGGCCACTCGATTTTAATGCTTCATCATAAAACTGTGTAACAGCCCGAGAAGCCCGGCGAATATTCATGCAATTACAGGGACTCGGATTCTTAGGATAAACTTGATTGATATTTTTCATAATGTTTTTCCTATCTTTATTTTATTATGTGTATATACACTTATTTGTCATCAATTATAATCTTTCCGAACATAAGAGTCAAGGAGTTGAAAAATAATACTTTATCTTTCCACGGCTGCCAATCAATAAGCCCTATTGCTGGATAAATGAGATATTTCCCTTTCTCATAAGAAGAACGACCACTTAATATAAAAAGTGGTCGTTCTTCTTAAACCTTCTAAACAGCTCAATTATATCTTATCAACCAACTGCTCTATTTTTATCTTTTATTTAAGCTCTGTTAACCTTTGCTGGATCTCAATTAACTGCTCTGCTGGGACTCCGCCATCTAAGGCTGAAAGCAAGCTTAAATAGAAGTCGTCGGTCTGCTCAGTCATTTGCAAAATAAGCTCGCCAAATTCCGCATCCATGACAGCTTCATATAGAGCTTGTATTCGTTTTTGCTCATTCTGTAGATACGTATCTGCTGCAATATTAAGCACACAATACATCTCATCGCGCATTAATTTATTTTCGCCTTTTTCAAAAAATGATTTTGGATTTTTAAAATAGGCCATTGCTTTCGAAAATAAGCCATATTCAATCTCTTGAAAAGCTGCTTCAAAATCAATTTGTGCCTCGTCTTTAAATTCAAAAGTGGAGAAGGATAAATCTTGATTAATTTCACGAATCATTTCGACAAGTGAGCTCTGATACTCTGATGTTATTTTTTCAGCAAAACGATCTAGCCTTACCGTCGTTGCTCTCATTTCCTGTGCAAAATCAAACCCAATTTGTTCAAGTAATTCGCCCAGTGCATGCTGCAAAACCTTTTTCAGGTTACGGCCGTCATCGCGTAACACTGCAGGATTGAATGCCTCTTTAAAGAAATCACTAAAACGCAGAAACACCCGCTGCTTTATATAATAAATCAATACTTCTGCTTCTTGATCTAGACGTTTTTTTAAATCTTGTGCTGTCTGCCGCACAAAAATTAGGTTTATATCCGCTTTCTCTGCTTCGATATTTGTCCGTTTTTGTGCTTTAACCGAAGCATCTTCCTTGGTACTAGCGATAAGCTTCGCAACTAAATGAGAAACACGTTTTAGCTCATTTTCAGATGCCTGAGCTGCAATATTCGCCAAATCATTGGTAATGAAATGATAAAAAGCTTCTTCAAATGCTGGCATTCCTGAAACGGGAACGGTTACCTTTTCTTCTTTTTCTTTCAGTGCGTTTAAACTTGATAATGGGTATAAATGTGGATTTTTTACTCCATACTTGATGAGATGCTCATGGACATATTCAATAACGGTTTCTTTTTCTTCCTCGCTATCAGCCAAATCGATGGCATTGATAACAAAAAACATTTTATCTAACTGGAAGGAATCCTTTACACGCCCCAGCTGAATCAAAAATTCGCGATCTGCTTTTGAAAATGCATGATTATAGTAAGTCACAAACAAAATAGCATCCGAATTTTTGATAAAATCAAATGCTACGCCTGTGTGACGCGCATTAATTGAATCGGCCCCCGGAGTATCAACTAACGTAATTCCTTTGCGGGTTAATGGACAATCATAATAAAGATCAATCCATTCGACGAAACACGATTTTTCCTCCATCGCAACATAATCACTAAATTCAGCAATTGTTGTTTTGAGTATTGCACCTAACTGCTCACTAAACGTAGCATACCCGCGCATAAATGCCTGTAAAAAAGTATAATTCGTCTTGTGGACTGCACCCTGCTGGCCAAAATCACCACTCAAATTTTTTACTTTTGCCATTGCATCGACTAAGCTATCCGCGTGAAAATCAAATACTTTTAATGCATGATTTACGTCCTCGAGCATCGCTCGTTCTTCTTTAACCTTGATCATAACAGTTCCATGCTGATATGACGCATTGATTGGCTTAATTTTGTTGATTGTTGCTGTCGTTGGATTTGGTGATACAGGTAAAACTCTTTCGCCGATTAGCGCATTTGCAAAAGAAGATTTACCGGCACTAAATGCCCCAAATAGTGCAACAGTAAAACCTTTATGAGCCAATCTTTCCGCTTTTTCCTCTAGTTCACTTGCTAGTTTCTTAAATCCTGGCAATCCTTGGACAAGCGTTGCCGTCTTCTTCAATTTTTCAGCTGTATGTTTCATCCGGTCAGAAGTTTTAACAGGTAATAAACTCTTCTCTTTTAGAATTGGCTTATCCATCGAGAGAGTCGGTTTTTTCTTTACCTGCTCAACTTGCCCGGTATCTCCATGAACTACCTCAAATTCTTCTTCTTCTAGCTCAAACAAATCGAAACGGTCATTTTCCATTTGATTTGCCTCACTAAGCAATTTTTCGAGTTTTATTTGCGCAAGATTCTGCGCAGACTCATATTTTTTCACCTGCTCAAGTGCAGTAATATAGCGTTCCAAATCTGCTGATTTTTGGGTTAATTTTGCTTGGATTGATCTATTTTTACTATCGATAGCATTTAGTATTTCAACCTTAAACTCGGCTAACAAACTTTGCGCAAGTCGTTTAATTTCATTTGCCACACCATTTGTATAATTTAAAACGTAATCTCCTGATAACTGTGCACCATCTTTAACAGCGCCTTGTAGTAATTCATCTGAAAAATGCACATTAAAGTTCTGGATTTGTGCAAGCAATTCTTTACTATCAATCCGTTTTTCTTTTGAAAATCTTAGCAGAAATTCACGAAGATGCCATTCTACCTGTGATTTTGTTTTTTCAATGATAGCCTGATAAAAAAGATTAAATCTTTCCTGTCGCTCAGCTAAAGTTTTTTGCTTAGTAAAAAATAATCCAACCTTAAAATTGGGCTGACAGGATGCGAGATATGCTTCAGCAAGCGTTCTAGTCTCAAATGGCATCAAATACGCATTGCCCAGAATTTTATTGACCTCAGAATCAAATTCACTTTCTGCCTTTTTGCTGTCCTCGCCTAAAGCGTTTTTTTCTTCACACAGACTATTATAGGTATTTGCTAATTCTTCTTGCTCCCCAGCAGATAATTCATTTAGGATCTCCTTGCAAGGCTCCAACTCTTGTGCATCCTTTTTCTTTGTTAACGCTAAATGGTCTTTGATGATTTTTTGTAAGGAATAAAAAATAGACTGGAGCAGTAAACTATCTTTCTCCTTTAACCTCTCCGCCAAAAAAGCCTGTAACGCTGGAAATTGATTATGTTCATGGTCATCGTCTTTTAAAGAAGTATAAAAAATATCAGCTGGTTTTACGCCCCATGAGGAGAAAGAGTCGACAACACTTCTTTTAAATTTTTCAAAGGAAAGTTCCTGATCAGAGTGCTTATCAATTTGATTAATCACCAGATAAACTTCCTTGCCGGCTTCTGTTAATTCTTTTGTAAACATAAAATTAAGTTCGGATTGCACATGATTATAATCCATCACGTAAAAAATCAGATCCGCAAGATGAATCGCAGATTCCGTGGCAATACGATGCGCGTCATCAGCAGAATCAATACCCGGTGTATCCATAACAACGGTTTTACTTGGAAGCGCAGAATCCGAATGACTCAACTCGATTTCTTTGATCTGGTCGCCGTCCTTACAATAATTTTTTACCATTGTATAATCATATGGCGCGAGATATAAGCGAGGTTTTTCGTTTTTAAAAAACACCTTTACATACTCTTCACCCATTCTAACTTTTACAAGATTCGCACTCGTTGGAATCGGACTTGATGGTAGTAAATTTTCTCCTACTAAGCAATTGATCATTTTTGATTTTCCAGCAGAAAAATGTCCACAAAAGGCAATGGTAAATTCTTCATTTACCAATTTACCTGCTAACTCTTTAACTTTTTTGGCATTTTGTTGATCATTATATTCTACTAAATATTCATAAGCAGCTAGAAGCTTCCCTTTTAATGATTGCATTGACTCTTGATGCTTCTCAGTTTGAATCATAAACAAATTCCCCTTACAACAAACTTTATAATATGTTTATTTTATACTATACAACTACAAATCGGCAATGCTATGTTTTTGACTACACGAAGTATCCTACGCGAGTTGTAAAATCAAGATTAATAAACCCGCGAAATTCGCGGGTTTATTAATGATATGCAATGTAAAGTGCCACAAAAAACCCAAGTTCCGACTTAAGTCAAAAAAATCGCTCTATTCTCCTCATAGGAGCTCTGAATATTCATGTATCTACGTCGTCATTGCATACGGTTTTATCTTTTTTCTTTAACAACAGCTTTCGCTGCTTTTATCCCAGAAAGCACTGCACCTTCCATTGTTGAGTAAAAGGGCTGCCTAGTATAATCTCCGGCGAGTGTTAACCCGGCCATTGGACAATATTGCGTTGGTCTCATCCAGTCATGATTAGGACCTAAATGATAAAACTTATCTATGTGTCTGATTACACGATAATCACGAATATTTCCTTCCAAAGGAATACCTATTTTTTTAGCATCAGCGATAACAGTATTATAAACGGTTTCATCCGATATATCTTTACAATTTTGAGAATAAGCCGTGATTACAGAAAGACGCCCAGGAAGATGTTTAAACGTTGAATGAGATTGTTCTGAAAAACTAGCAACTAAATTCTGCGAGCCAAAAGTTGTTCGATCAAATGGTAAAGATCTGCTTTTCAAATCAAACTGTATCGTAATCGCAGACATACGAGGCATCCTGAGCAGTGGTCTAAACCAAGGATTCATTCTTTCGCAATTTTTTAACAAGATTTGACTCTGTCCAAGGTCAGCTGCCAGAATCGTATGGCCAGCTTTTATTTGCTCTCCATGATCTGTACTTACACCAATCACTCTATTTTTCTCAATGAGCAATTGTTTCACTTTCGTTTTAAGCCTAATATCTCCCCCCAATTTTTCAATACCTTGCGCTATAGGACGCGATAAGACATCTGTCATTCCGCCTAAATAAGCCCCAACCCGCATGTGAAATATACGGGGAATCCCTGGCGCGAAAAGTCCAAAGAAAACTTTTGCAGAATAATCCTCTGGTGGCAAAAAGAAAATCCCCGTACTCAAAGGTACGATGAGACTGATAAAAGCTCGCTCACTGACCTTATGCTTCTGAGAATACTCACCTATACTATATTGATCAAGTTTCTTCGGATACAGTAGATAGTCCCTAAACCCTGATAAAAAAAATGGTAGCAGGGAACGCTTGTCGTCTATAGACAATACGTGATTATTACCGATAAGCCCCCGCAAAAAAGCTAAAGGTGCATGAAAGGGAGCAATTCCCCAAATAACGCTTTTCTTCGTTCCGCCCACGCGGACTTCCATGCTGTTTTCCCACAAAACAATTTGATTTATATTTACTCCGACTTTTTGTAGAATTTCAGGCAGAGCTTTATAGTAACCGATATGCCGATGAAAGCCTGATTCAACCTCCATTCCATTATCATTCCAAGAAGCTGTACGTCCACCAACAAAACGTTCCTTTTCAATTAAAATTACTTTTTGCCCCCGCTCTGACAGTTCCAATCCAGCCGTCAGACCTGCTAGCCCAGCCCCTATCACAATTACGTCATATGCCATGCCAATCCCTCACATCTTTCAATCTCTTAACTATAATATTGTCACAAATTGAAAATAATATGAATATACCATATTATGGCATACTAGTAGAGATATCTTCTTCTTTCTCCTCAAAAAATAATGAGTTCACCCACCACATCTTGTGTCGTAATGGGATTTATCACATAACAAATAAATCCCAGATGCCTTATTTCAATGGCAACTGGGATTTTATAATTTTATAGTACTTTCAAAGGAGTTTGATTTTATTCAATATTGTTGATCTGCTTAAAAATGTTGGCAGCTTTCACAAACTGAAAAAAGTAGTCAATGCATCATTAAACTCTTTATTTTACAAGCCAAACCCATGATTATCGCTGTTATCAGTGAAAATCCGATCGCTACAGATAATACCGAAATCAAATATATATTGTACTTAGCAACGATTAACACATATTTTAACGTCTCCATTTCCCATAGCGATGCAACCATATTGATTAGTACAACCGTAAATAAAGTAACCACCAACCCTGATATAGCATTTTTTATATCTTCTTTACTTAATGCAATATGTGATGCTGTACAAATTGCTAATACTAAGAATAGCCAAAAGTTGAGAGATCGAATATTTCCGTTACTTAATATTTCTGTATACACGATCTCCATAGAGCTACCCGACCATTCTATAAGACTCATGACTGTATTACTATCTAAAGGCACTGCTACTACATATCTCTGTAATGCGTTGAAAATATTGGGTTCTAACAGATACATGAAGAACAATAGAGCTGCCGTTCCACTAAACAGCGGCCCCAAACTTATAAAAAAGTTTCCGCTTGCTTGATATAGATTATGTTTATTAAAACTATGATTTACATAACCAAGCGTCGTCGTATTGGGACTCATAGTAAAAAATTTTATGGAATTGATTTTATGCCCAAATATTAAACACATAATGGCATGACCAGCTTCATGTATTGGTGTTCCTATACACCCAGTTAATAGAATGCCTATTTTCCCAAATGCTTGATATGCCCATTTATTTGAAATAGATTGAATCCACCCTAGTAAAATTCCTACTACGATGAGGACTCCTACTAGATAAAAAATCTCTGTAACACTTAAAATTAGTACGTTCAACAATGTTTGCATATATTTATTACTACCTACCGCTTATTATTTATTTTTACCATTTCAACAAAATGCATGATTTTCTTTTACTCTTTATGTTAACACAAATCAAAGAAAGATTTGAACTTTTATCATAAATAAAATATAATAAAAGCGATTCAAGGAGGTGGTATCATGAAAATCAGTATAGAAAATCACGTGGGCTATTTAATACAACAAATTTCACACTTATTAGAACAGTTATGCAATAAGAACTTGATAAATGAAGGTTTATCTATTTCACAGGCAAGAGTAATCTATCTTTTATATCAGAATGATGGTATGACACAAACTGAACTTCAACAAGATTTACTCATCAAAGCATCTTCTATTACAAAATTAATTGACGTTTTAGCCGAAAAAGGTTTGGTAACAAGAGAGGCTAGCTCCGATGATGCTCGAATCAAAAAAATTTATTTAACTGCAGAAGGCAGAAAGAAAGAAGAAAATTTATATAAAATTAGTGAAGCTACAGAAGCTGATTTATTGAGCACTTTATCTGACAGTGAAGGTAAAGAACTTATCGGCATGCTGAAATCTATTAAGAGTTATTTAAAATAAAAATTCACACTAAAACATTTAGTTTCCTAACTAATATTTTATATTATAATTATTTTGTTCAAAAAAATATCCACGAGGTGAAATCTATGAATTATATAGGCGAAAAAGGTGTAGAACATAACCGTTTATGGATAGCAACTATATTAGGCTGTCTAGCTGGAATGGGGCCACTCTGCACAGATTTATATTTACCGGCATTACCGCAGATTGCAACGAATTTAAATACAAGTGCATCATTTGTTCAAGCGAGTTTGACTGCCACACTTTTCGGCATCGCGATCGGGCAGATTTTTATTGGCCCTATTAGCGATATTAAGGGTAGAAAAAAGCCCTTGGCCATTTCTTTGATTATTTTTATTATTACTTCTTTTATCTGCTCTTTTGCAACTTCAATTGGTCAGCTTATTTTTTTCCGATTTATTCAAGGACTGGCCGGTTCGGGTGGTATCGTGTTGTCCAGAGCAATTGCCTCTGATCTTTATGTTGGGCCTGCATTAACAAAGTTTTTTTCATTGTTAATGCTGATTAACGGAGTTGCTCCTATTTTTTCCCCAGTTATTGGCGGACAAATTCTGATGTTAAGTGACTGGAGGGGAATATTTTTCACACTAGGCTTATTTAGTATCTTACTGACGTTGGCTGTAAGCTTTGGTTTGAAAGAAAGCTTGCCAGAAGAACTTCGTCGGGCAGGAAACCTAAAAGCAACATTTACTACATTTGGTCAACTTTTTTCTGATAAAATTTTTGTCGGCTATACTTTAATCCATGGTTTTATCGTTGCCGGTTTATTTGCTTACATCGCCGGCTCACCATTTGTTCTACAAACAATTTATGGCCTATCCGCAAAAGCATTTAGTTTATGTTTTGCAATCAATGGGCTGGGTATTATGCTATTTGCACAATTGACCGGTCGTTTCACCAACAAATTTAGTGAAAGACAATTGCTTGTTTTCGGGCTCAACCTATCATTATTATGTAGTGCAATTTTACTTGCAATAAGCATATTGCAAGCATCAATCCTCTTTATCTTAGTTCCACTTTTTATCATTGTATCGTGTATTGGAATCACGACTACAGCCAGTTTTTCTCTGGCAATCCAGCGACAGCCAAAGTCAGCTGGAAGCGTATCCGGCCTACTTGGTATCGTATCCTTTATCTTTGGTGCCATCGCTTCTCCACTTGTCGGGCTAGGCAGTGGGAAAACAGCAATTCCAATGGCACTGGTAATCGCCATTGCCAATCTACTCGCATGTGTAAGTTACTTTAAATTAGCTAAAACAAAATAAATTCAACGAGAGATTGCCGCAGAGTATGTCCTACAATCATAAATTGGCCCTAAAACCTGTAAGACTATCTACAAGTACCGATAGTTTCCACGGGCTTTAGGGCTATAATTTTCACTGATAAATTTTAGTATGCACTTATTGTTTACTCAGGTTTTATCAAATGATTTACATTCATGTAATATTCATAGTCAGTTTCATTTACATAACCTAATGATAATGCGGATTCTTTTAAGGTAATTCCCTCTTTTGCAGCTTTTTTTGCAATTTCAGCTGATTTATCATAGCCGATTAAAGGCACTAACCCTGTAACTAAAATAAGGGACTGATGCAAGTGAAGGTTTATTGTTTGCAGGTTGGGTTCGATGCCAATGGCACAGTTATGATTAAATGAATTTATACTATCACTTAATAATCTTATGCTTTGAATTAGATTGTACGCAATAACTGGCATGAATACATTTAGTTGGAAATTTCCCTGGCTAGCTGCAAAACTAATGGTTGTATCATTTCCAAAAACTTGGGTAACAACCATCGTAAGCGCTTCTGCTTGGGTTGGATTTACTTTTGATGGCATGATGGAACTTCCGGGTTCATTCGCTGGAATCGTGATTTCACCAATCCCACAGCGCGGACCACTGGCTAACCAACGTACATCGTTTGCAATTTTCATAAGATCAGCTGCTAGCGCTTTTAATAGCCCATGCACAGCAACAATTTCATCCTTACTTGACAAAGCTTGGAATTTATTTGGCGCTGTTTGAAATTTTTCCTTTGTTAATTTACTAATTTCATCTGCGACTTTTACAGCAAACTCTGGATGCGTATTAATTCCCGTACCTACAGCAGTTCCGCCCATTGCCAAATCACGTAAAAACTCAACGCCAGTTTGCAGCATTTTTTTGTTACGCTTTAACATTTGAGCCCAGCCACTGATTTCTTGCCCCAAAGTAAGTGGTGTAGCATCCATAAGATGGGTACGTCCTATTTTTACAATTTCCATATACTTTGCCGACTTGGCATCTAATGTATCAATTAAGCCATCTATAGCTGGAAATAAGGTCTTTTTTATTAGCGTTAATCCAACAACATGAAGTGATGTCGGAAATATATCGTTTGAACTTTGCGAACGGTTTACATGATCGTTAGGATGAATATCGATATGATTTCCTTCTTTTTCTAAGATTTGCGTCGCCCGATGGGCTATCACTTCATTCACGTTCATGTTAAATTGTGTTCCACTGCCTGTTTGCCACACTGCCAAAGGAAAATGTGCATCCAGTTTACCAGCTTGAATTTCTCCACAAGCTTCTATAATCGCATCTGCCCTAATGGCATCAACCAGCTTTAATTCTTTATTCACATGAGCGGCAGCACATTTTAAGATGGCAAAAATATGTACCAATTCTATTGGCATTTTTTCAGTTCCAATTTGGAAATTTTCATAGCTACGTTGTGTTTGAGCGCCCCATAATTTATCGACCGGTACCTTAATTTCTCCAATAGAGTCTCTCTCTACGCGATATTCCAAAGTAACCACTCCTTAAATAAATTTATTCTTAGGTCAACCAGAAACTTAATTTCGCTACTAAATTTACAAATTCTCATAAAGAAACAAAACTCCTGCTAAAGTAATATAAGATTTGTAGTTCTACAGCAACTTGCCAGATAATTGATGAACTATTTCAGATAAAAAGCCTTTATATCTGCCATTTTGCGGACATTTATATTTTTCGTTTTCTATATTCTTTCGGAGTTGTCCCTACTTGTTGTTTAAAAAGCTCATAAAATGTTGATAAACTACCAAATCCACATAGCATTGCAATATCCAATATCGTTAAATTGGTTTTAGAAAGTCTCTCCTTCGCTTTTTCCACACGCAGTTTATTGATATATTCTACAGGCGTCCTATGAAATCGTTGACGAAACAAGTAAATCAAATGGTTTTGACTGATGCCTAATTCTTTAATGACCGCCATAATTTTGTCACGATCATCAAAATGTGTATCAAAACTATCTTTTGCTTGTTCAATTATATCCAGCATAGGATGAAACTCAAGCAAATCCGGTCGGCATCTTTTACAGGGACGTAAGCCACAGCCATACGCTTGTTCAACCCCATTAAAAAATTCAACATTATTTCTTAGCGGCTCTTTTGACTTACATGATGGACGACAAAAAATGCCTGTTGTTTTTACGCCATAAAAAAACAAACCGTCATAGGTACTATCGCATTTAACTACAGCATCCCATTTTTCTTTATCCGTCAGTAGCATCCAATTCCCCCCTTTATTTTACCTCCGCTTCATACCGTGGATAAAATTCTTTGTTGCCTAGCTGACTTGATAAGATTCCTTATTTCTTTGAAGTTCCTAAAACAAATATCATATTCTTTTGTGAGGTTATTTTGTTTTTAGGACTGAATCAAGTGCACCACCGGCAATCTTCCATAAATATATGGAAGCCACCGAGCCGTAAGGAGAATAACGCTTTTTGTACTGTTCAAATTGTTCTCTTGTCAGTTCATCTAATCCATAGAGCTTGCACATTCCTCGCCGTATAGCAATATCACCCCAACTTATAATATCAGGTCGTTCCATTGAATTAATCAGTAACATTTCAGCCGTCCATCTTCCAATCCCAGCTATAGATGAAAGGCTCTTTATTACTTCTTGATCTGACATCGTGTAGAGCTCGTTCAATACCAATTCGCCATTTGCCGCTTTTTCGGCAATGCCTTTAATATATCCTGCCTTTTTGGTTGTCATCCCACATTCTTGTATTTCTTCTATTGAGAAATTTAGTATATTTTGTGAGCAGATTTCTCCTAAGAGCTTCTGCATCCTATCCCAAATGGTGTGAACTGCCTTCACTGAAATTTGCTGTCCGATAAAAGCGTATATAAGGGCAGTAAATAAATCGGGAATAATAATGCGCTCAACTTTACCCAAATGCTCTATCGCTGCAGCGAGTATTGGATCTGCATTTTGTAAATAGGTTGTTTCTTTTGAACCATATGTAAATAATTTTGTCTTAACTGTTTGCATACTGTTTTTCCAACTGCAGAAGATAGGCCTTCACGTCCAGTCCACCAGCATAACCGACCAAGTTTCCCTTTGCACCAATGACACGGTGGCAGGGAATAAAGATAAGAATCGGATTTTTACTGTTCGCCATGCCGACTGCTCGAGAGGACTGGGGGCGACCGATATTTTTTGCAATTTCTCTATAACTTCGTATTTCACCAAAGGGAATTTTTTGCAAAGCTTTCCATACATTTTGTTGAAATTCCGTACCATCAAGAACAAGTGGAATCTCAAATGATTTTCGTTTTCCCTCAAGATAATCCTTTATTTGCTGACCGGCCTCTTTAAGCAAAGGAGTTTCTAATATTTCAGTATTCTCTGGCACAAAGTTCTCTTTAAAATACACATTGGTAATTGCATTTCCGTCTTCCGCAATTCCGATTTTGCCAATGGCTGTCTGATAAAAAAATACATTTTTCATTGTGATTGCCTCTCATTTTTATGAATGATTGATTTATATTTAAATACATTATATCAAATCTACACGCCCTGATTCTTTCGGAATATCACTTTATAATTTTTGAAGTTTATCGTTATCATCAAAAGTCTTTTTCTTAAAAAGTCACGAATAGTATCCCTTTACCGTTCTAAAACTAGCATCAAAATTCTCTATTGATAAACTTTCTAGAAATCGCATGAAAAGCAGCCAATAATGCCCCAATGTAATCTCCAATGAGATCAATATCGGTGTCTAGTAAACTGGGTTGACTCGGTGGCACAGGATGAGATATGTTGTCGATTATAAATTCTAGTATCTCATAAAGAGCACCTATACTTAATCCTAGACAGAGCACAAGGATAAACCTCACCGGCTTGTCTATCGGTTTCGTTTGCATTTGCATCACCAAAACGTAAGCAAATAATGAAAATGCATAGCTGCCAAAGATATGCAGCGCTTTATCAAAGACAAAAGAACAAACATACAGGTCAAAACAGTAACCGAAAAAAGCATCAAAAAAAATGGCCAATACCATTAGAACCCGAATATAATCGTTCATTTTTAGCTGATACTTGATTTCTAAAAAAATATAGAACAGCCAAAAGCCAGTCGTCACCATAACACTCCGAGAATAATCACTATGTCCTTTGTATATTAACGAAATCGTAATAGCAATCTGCGCCACTAGAAAAACAGATGTGATTGTAACTGCTGACCATTTATTTTTCTCCATAAGTAATTCCTCCAGCTGTCAAATTCATGGCATATACGTATTTAGTGTGTACAGAAATGTATAAAAAACTCTAGTTTGATTATGAAACGATCAAATCGAATATTAAAAGATTGCAGTTAATTTATTTGTATTATTTATCGCCTGCTGTTTCTGCAAATCTTCTTATTAACCCTTATCATGAAACGCAGTTTTTTCACAAATACTTATTTTTACACATAGAATAGAAAAGTTAGAACGATTTTCATGAGTGAGGTATCATAATATGTATAATCCAATTGATTTCGACCAAGGAAAAAAATCTACTGCACCAATACAAATGCCGGTATCATATGAAGAATGGGAATACTGTGCAGAGCAGATTTTACCTGCCGGACCATTTGGTTATATTGCCAGCGGTGCAGGCTCAGAAGAAACCATGCGTACAAATAGAGCAGCATTTCATTTTTGGCGTATTCAACCACATTTACCTAGGGATGTATCTCAAAGGGACTTGACTGTGACTTTATTAGGTCGAGATTTTCCTACGCCTTTTTTTCTTGCTCCTATTGGTTTACAAGGGGTCGCAAATTCTATCGGGGAATTAGGTACTGCAAGAGCAGCAGCTAATTTAAGAATCCCCTTTATCTTGAGTACGGTCTCGTCCTATTCTATGGAAGATGTAGCAGCTGTAATGAAAAATTCTCCTCACTGGTTTCAGTTATATTGGCCAACTGATCTTGATCTCATGATTAGCTTTGTTCGTCGAGCTGAAAAAGCTGGTTACACAGCAATCGTCGTAACAATTGATTACCCTGCTCACTCATGGAAAGAAAGAAATATACGCAATAATTACAATCCTTTTAAGATTGGTGAAGGAATGGGAAATTACACTTCTGATCCCGTTTTTCGCAGTATGCTGAAACAGCCACCCGAGCAGGATATACAACCTGCAATTTCTTTGTTTAATCGACTCTTTCCTAATCCGTATTTAACCTGGAATGATATCTCTTTCTTACGTAAACACACAAAACTTCCGATCATGGTGAAAGGAATTCTTACTCCTAATGAAGCTCAATTAGCTCTACAATATGGTGTAGATGGCATTGTCGTATCAAATCATGGAGGCAGGCAAATTGATGGAGAGATTGCTGCACTTGAGGCCTTGCCAATGATATGTGATGTTGTCAAAAGGCGAATTCCTGTGCTAATGGACAGCGGAATCCGTCGTGGGTCTGATGTCATCAAGGCGCTTGCCCTAGGTGCAGATGTAGTACTCTTAGGTCGCCCCTACATCTACGGATTGGCTGTAGCAGGTGAAAAAGGCGTTATGCAAGTACTAAGCAATCTTATTTCCGAGATTGATGTAACCATGGCGAATATCGGCTGTACATCTATTGCTGAAATCGAATTTTCTTTACTACGATGGATACGCTGACTTCTCCACATCACTATTATTATTTTCTTGCCCGACCTTCTTTTCCACTATTAAAATTACCCGCTTACTAAAGATTTAATAAGCAGGTAATTTCAACTGTTCATAGAACGATATATATTATCTATTTATAATAATTATTTCTATAGTGCTTTTATCTTACATTATTGTTCAGCAATACATGATCTGCTGCAGCATAATAAAAAACTTTAATAGAAATTAATACGAACGAGGTGCTCTTATGGAAAAAGAAGAATTAAACCAGTTAGTTTTAGACAAGCTAACAAAAGTCTGCCTATGCAAAGCCATTAGCCGAGCTACCATAAAAAAAGCAATCGCGGGCGGTGCTGACACCTTAGAAAAAGTACAAAAAGCTACTGGAGCAGGATCTGGGCCTTGCAAAGGGCGCCGCTGCACGCCTAAGATTGAAGAATTGCTTATCGTAGTTAAAGAGGAAGACATGTAATTAGAATCGAGTATTCTACACCATTTTTATCTTTTAAAATTAAAATTTCTACCAAATCAATACAAGATTGTTGTTCAACGATTCACTCCTCTAGTCATTTTTTATAGTAATACGCACATACTATAAAAAAAGCGACTAGAGGAGTGAGTATGATTGATAAACTATACAGAAAAACAACTAAGCAATATCGCCAAAGAATGTACTGAATTTGAGCATATTATAAATGCTATGGGATATGGAGTTTCATTCCTTAATGTCTCCCCTGATGATTATAAAAAACGTTGTACCGATTGCATCAATTGGTTAGACGGTTCTTGCGAAATATTCAAAAAAGAAATTACTCAATGCCAATAAAAATGATCTAATGAGTAATATTACTAAAAAGGGAAATCGGGCTGTCGACAAAATAAAATATTTATGTCGATAGATTAGAAAAAAGCAAAATCCGTTCCAATTATAAACTAGTACGAAGATTGGTTGCCGGTTGGTGAGAAGTGGTCAGATGCTAGGCGCAGTAAGGGGATGTGAAGGAGTCGTACTCTTGTACGTCGACGAGCAGCACCTTACTGTAACGACGCAGATGGGTGCTTATCGCCGACCCGCGGCCTATCTGTCCATAGTTTATCTAAAAAACGGGCTGTATCAACAAGTTGACACAGCCCGTTTTTAGATAAATCCATTATATTTTGCCTATTTTTTTTCAAAACAATAGACTTGATTACGACCATTGTTTTTACCATCATAAACAGCAATATCCGCATGTTTAACTATTTCATCGAGACTCTGCCCTTCCTGATAAACCGCAATTCCTAGCGTCATTGTTGCTTTTACACATACGCATTGACAATCAAACAAATGATTTTCAATTTCTTGGCGTACTCTTTCGGCAATGTGAAAAGCGCCCTTAACTGGCGTTCCCGGCAAAAACAATAAGAATTCCTCGCCGCCCCACCTAGCAATACAATCAGATGTTCGAATCATACTTTTTATAATTTGTGCTACTTCTTTTAACACTACATCGCCACAATCATGCCCAAATTGATCGTTAATCCTTTTAAAATAATCAATATCCATCATGACAAGTGTAAATTCTTTTTTTGTCAACTTATACCGTTCAATTTCTTGTTCTACTTTTTCAACAATAAATTTTCGATTGTACAACCCCGTCAAAAAATCTGTTTGCGAAGATACTTCCAGCTGCTCTTTAGCTAGAGCAAGTTGGCGGTTGCGCTCTTCTAACTGACAAGTACGTTCTTGTACTTTATATTCCAAATTATGAATAAAGACTGTAATCTCTTCGGCCATTTTATTGAAAGCCCGCCCTAATTTTCCTACTTCATCATGCTTTAAAATATTGGCTCGCTGAGAAAAGTCCCCAGCAGAAAATCTTTCTGTAACTGCAATCAGCTCATAAATTGGTGATAAATAACTCTCTATTTTTTTTGTCCAGATCAGAATGGTTACTAGGATTGCCACAAGAGATAAGATAACTGAAATAATGATGCTTTGCTTTATCTGCGCAATGTATGAATCTTCCGAAATAGCTGTAATGATCAGCCAATCTAATCCATCCTTTTTAAATTCTGATATTTTTATATATGAACTTTTCCCTTCACTACTTTCATCGAACGTATCCTCTGCGGCTCCCATATATTTTTCAAAAGCATGCATAATCGCATTATTTCTTATTTGACCAATATGTGTTCGTTGCATATTTCCATTCACATCAACCTTGAAATTAGGCTCATCTTCCGTATTTGCCACAAGCTCACCTGAAGATTTTTCTATAATATAGGCAATTGCTTTTTTACCTTTCACCGTATCCTTTAATTCCTGATTCATTTTTGAAATTAGCACATGCGTTCCTAGTACCCCCATCAGCGTTCCTTGATCATCGTAAATCGGATAAGATGCTGAAATCGCCAAATCGTTGGCAATAAAATGTTTATAAACTGTAGAAAACACTGGTTTTTTCCCTGTCTCAGCTACTTTATACCAATCACGGGTGCGTGGATCAAACTCATTTAAGTAAAGACGTACTTTCCCTACCGTCAAATTGTCGCTTACCTCATAATATTGAGAATGTCTACTTGTTTCTGCATTGCTTTTCATAAATTCTAATTCATTTTTCGCATTATGCCTCACGCCGTAATAATCTCCATCCTTGGTTCCATAGCTAAAACTATATACATTTTCCGCAGCCGTCTGCATAACGCCAGCAAAAAACAGATCTCTTTTCTCCGGGTCATCCATGGAAATCATACCATGTTTGATCACATATTGATTTCGTTCATTCATAGATAAAGGCACCTGAATAAAATTTTCTATTTCAGTAAAAATATTTTCATGTGTCTCCTCCTGAATTTTCATTACCATATCATCAATAGATATTTTCCAATAATAAAAAGCGATAAAACTGATAACTGCAATCATTGTTGTCATCAATAAAATAAATAAATACCAAATTTGGTTTTTCATTGACTTTTTATATGTATTCATGATTTTGCAACATCCTCTCATCAGCATACCGAAACTTGCTTTTTAGCAATTAAAATATTTATCTTATTACTAATTTAAAGGAATGTACTATTGAAATTTAACAATATATTTTAATTTAATCTCTGTATATGATGCTATAGTTCTTTTTTACTATTAATTTTACATATTCTCACAAATAATTAAAATCCCTGCCATATTCATGTAAAGTTCAGCAAATTTTCCCCTTTTACTGCTGATATTTTATTTACCATTACTTTCATCAATCTTTATACTTTTATAATACTTCACTGCGTAGAAAAGGTATAATAAATTAACGGAAGCAGACACTAAAAGGAGCTGCTTTGTGACCTTATAGAAAACAAAGGTAAAAGAAATCATAAAATTCCTAGGATATTTTGTTTTATTTAAAAAAACTATGATAAAAAAATAAAAGGAGCAGAAAAAATATGCTGACCACAAAAACAAGTTGGAAATTAGACAATAGCTATGCTCGCCTGCCGAATTTATTTTTCACCATTCTCAATCTAAATCCTGTACGCGAACCAAAATTGATTATTTTCAATGATGCATTGGCAACATTTTTAGGCTTAGATATCCACTCATTGCAAAAGCATGCTAACATCGAGGTTCTTGCTGGCAATGAAGTGCCTGAAGGGGCTCTACCACTTGCCCAAGCTTATGCTGGCCATCAATTTGGTCATTTTACCATGTTGGGGGACGGCCGGGCCTTACTACTTGGTGAGCAGATTACACCACAAGGAGAACGGTTTGATATTCAACTCAAAGGAGCAGGGAGAACGCCATATTCTCGTGGTGGTGATGGACGGGCCGCTCTCGGTCCAATGCTGCGTGAATACATTATCAGCGAAGCAATGCATGCGTTAGGTATTCCTACCACCCGCAGTCTAGCGGTAGTAACAACTGGTGAGGTGGTCATCCGCGAAACTGAACAGACTGGAGCAATTATGACTCGCATAGCTGCCAGCCATCTACGTGTTGGCACTTTTCAATACGCTGCAAATTGGGGTACTGTGGATGAGCTGCGCGCCCTCGCCGATTACACATTAAAACGCCATTTTCCAAACGTTAACGACTCTACTAATCCATATCTTTGCCTACTGCGAGAAGTGATCAAGCGTCAAGCCTCTCTAATTGCTAAGTGGCAATTGGTTGGCTTTATCCACGGTGTAATGAACACTGATAATATGGCGCTGAGTGGGGAAACAATTGATTATGGTCCTTGCGCCTTTATGGATACCTATGACCCAGCAACAGTATTCAGCTCCATTGATAAGCACGGTCGTTATGCCTATGGCAATCAACCGAATATTGCTGCTTGGAATCTCGCGAGATTTGCCGAAACTTTACTACCATTATTGCATGATAATCAGGCACAGGCTATAGACCTGGCCGAAGCCGCAATTGCGGATTTCACTAGATTATATCACTCCCACTGGCTCTCAGGAATGAGATCAAAACTGGGACTATTAAATGAAGAACCAGAGGATGAATCACTGATTGATAAACTTCTCAATATGATGCAGGAGCATCGTGCGGACTATACCAATACGTTTCGCACGTTAACTTTCAATACATTAGAAAATGATACTGGCTTGTTTAACACTACAGCATTTGCTGAGTGGCGTAAGCTTTGGCAGGCAAGATTAGACAGACAATCTGAATCAGAATCTACTGTGCATGAGTTGATGAAAAGCAGCAATCCTGCAATTATACCTCGCAATCATCGGGTAGAAGAAGCACTAGAAGCCGCGGTAAACCAAGGCGATTACAGGGTAATAAAAAGGCTTCTTAAGGTTCTTTCTATACCCTATGCCCACTCTTCTGAACAGATTGAATATACTACTTTGCCTACACAATCTACCTGTCCTTACAAAACTTATTGCGGTACCTGATATAAAAAATCTTTATGTCTTATTTTTTCTACGCCTAGGGAGAAAACTCCTAAACACATAAACTAAAATTAATAAACTACCGCCAATGACAATCCACTTAAACCAAGCTTCTTCTACAATCCTATACCATTCATTGCCTACCACCGCACCGAACCCCAAAAAGATGGTTAACCACAGAATCGCGTGTATCATATCGTAGATAAGAAATTTAGTTATAGAAATACAGCTGATACCAGCTACGTAAGGAGTGATATTCCCTATTGTCGGTAGGAATCGGCCACCAACAACATAAATTGGCGCTGACTTCTCTAAAAGTTCCTGCGCCTTTTCAATACGCTGCGAGGTTAGTCTAATATAATTCCCCCATTTTTTTATAAATGGTTCTCCAATATGGCGACCAATCATAAAGGCTGAAATTGAACCCAGCATATATCCAAATAATGATACTAAAAAGGCTATGATGATATTAAACTCTCCTTGCCTAGATAAAAACCCCGCCAAAGCAACTAAAACACTACCTGGAAAAGGCAATCCTATTGCTTCCAAAAAAACGCCTGCAAATACCCCCGCCAATCCAAGGCTGCTTAAAATTTCAAGAATTCTTTCAAACAAAATATCCCCTCCCAAGCCTATTATGACTGAAATTAGGTTGAAATATTTATCCAACTGATCTAAACGCAGAATACTCTCTTCCTTAAAAAAGCAAAAAAAAATGCCTTAGTCAAATGACTAAGGCATTTTTACGCTAATTAGCGTTTGTTGCTTTGAAAACAGTCTCTGCAGAATACAGGACGATCATTGCTTGGTTTGAAAGGAACTTGAGTTTCAACACCGCAAGCTGCACATGTTACATCATGCATTTCACGTTGTTGTTGACCACCATTGCGGCTACCGCCATTTCTTTCTTGTTTGCGAGCTGATCTGCATTCTGGGCAACGACCAGGTTCGTTAGCGAAACCTTTTTCTGCATAAAAATCTTGTTCTGATGCTGAAAATACGAAATCTGTACCGCAATCTTTGCAGCTTAAAGTTTTGTCTTGTGCCATAATATATATAGCCTCCTCAAATGTATTACTGAGAAATTTTTGATTCAACCGAATGCTCATTAGGACTTCCCCTACATAAATACAGTTTGAGAAGGACAAAGGAATTTTTCGTTGGACCTTATCTCTAGTTGTCTCATTGTACTATATTATTACGAAAAAAGCAAAGATTTTTTATTTGTGGACTATATAAACTGCCAAAAGTATTTTTATATTTTCAAAATTATCTTAATATGGAAGTATCATAAATTTTTGTGGTATAATTTACATGTTAATAACTGTATTATTAGGAGTAATTATGGATTATGTTTATGTTTCAATCATTGGCACAATAACTGGTACACTTTCGATGATACTTGTTTATCTCTATTTATATTCCATGTATCGCGAACGATATATCGGAATCTGGGCAATCGCTTGGAGTATCTTTTTACTCAGGAATATTTTTTTTGACTCAGGTATGTTCAAAAATTTATTCGGCTGGAACCAGTCATTATTATCATTTACAGTCTATCAGCTGTTTTTTATTACCAGTAGTTTAGTTTTTGTCTGGGGTACCTATATCTTTATTGGGAGGGCCTTTAACAAAGCTTGGCTATATGGCGCTATTAGCGCTTCACTTTTAAGTGCCATACTCTTTTTGCAGCCACTTCCTCTTTTATATAAAATACTACCACCTGCTTGGTTTGGCGGCATCGTATTAGCCTGGATATCCATGGCTTTTTTCCGTCATTCAGAAGCAGTTGGCATTGGTAAAAGCATTACTGGCACTGCCTTTCTTCTTTGGAGTATTCTGACGATAATTATGCCATTTTTTATCGAATCATTCCCATTATTGATCACATTTACTGGCAGTATGCTTAGATTAATTATTACTGTTAGCACGGTAATGATCTTTTTAGAAAGAAGCCGAATAAATTTAATCAAAAAAGAAGCCCACTATCGCTTGCTCTTAGAAAATGCCATTGACATAATTTTTTATTACCGCTTCGTTCCTAAACCTAAAATTGAGTATATCAGTCCGTCAGTTTATCCTATCACTGGCTACACTTCAGAACAATATTATAAGGATGAAACATTAATTTTTAATGTAATCCACCCCGATGATCATCATATTTTCAATGACTTTATTCATTCCTCTTGTAAGCTCAATGATTCACCACTCATATTACGTCTAGTCCGAAAAGATAAAACGATCCTATGGATCGAGCAAAAATGTGTCCCTATTTATGATAAGACTGGCAATCTTATCGCATTAGAAGGTATTATTCGCGATATTACCGATCGAAAATCGTTAGAGAAAGTTGCTTCACGTTTTGATCGGATGAATATGGTGGGAAATATGGCTGTTACTGTTGCTCATGAAATTAGAAATCCCATGACGACAATCCGTGGTTACCTGCAATTTCTGGAAAGAAAAAAAGAATATCAAGTGGATAAATCTAGATTTAAGTTAATGATTGACGAAATAGATCGAGCGAATGATATTATTCGTGAATACCTTGCATTATCAAAAGAAAAATTAGCTGATTTAAAATTAAGTTCCTTAAATAATTTCATTGAATCACTATTTCCGCTGATTGAAGCCGATGCTACTGCCTCAAAAATATATGTCAGCCTTGAACTTACAACTATACCAGAAATATTTTTAGATGAAAATGAGATTCGCCAAATGCTCCTGAATCTTGTGCGCAACAGTATTGAGGCCATGCCAGAGGGAGGTAAACTGATTATAAAAACACATCAAAATACTGATGATGTTATCTTATCGATCATTGATGATGGTTTCGGAATTCCCGAACATATCTTAGATAAATTAGGAACCCCTTTTATTACCACAAAAACTACTGGCACAGGGCTAGGACTTCCGATCTGCTATCAAATTGCCCATCGGCACAATGCTCATATTGAAATTAACAGCAATCGAAAGGGAACCAATATTTCTATTTATTTTAGTTTAGCAAATTCTATAGAATAAAAAACTCTTTTCAAAACTCTTTTTGAAAGCATATTGCTTCCAAAAAGAGTTTTTTGTATTTTTTTGTATTTTTTTGTATAAATTTTTTATGGTTTCCAAGGAAACTTTAACATTTCTTCGTATCCCTTAGCTAAAGGGGGGATTGTAATGAAAACGTAGCGTCGATCGTCATAAACAACCTTACGTAAATAATTATGATCGAAAAGGAGAAATGAAAATTATGTCAATGAATGATTTAAACACAATGTCTGTTCCAAAAGAACCTGTAAAATTAGGTGTGGCAACAACGCCAGAAGAAAAACAAGAAGTTTACCGTTTCCGTTACCGTATCTATGCAGAAGAAATGTCCAAACGCTTCCCAAATATGGATCACAAAAATAAAGTATTATACGATGAACTAGATGATTGGGCTTTCATTGTTTATGCAAAAGCTGGTTCTGAAATTATCGGCACACTAAGAGTAAATATTGGAGAACACAATGATTTCTCTCCATTTTGGATACAAGTTCTTGACCTAAATAAATTTGCAAAGTTCAAGAACGGTAAACAAAATTTTGCTTATACCTCAAAGTTTATGGTAGCACCACCTTATAGAAATTCTACAGTATCTTATTTACTGGCTGCAGAAAGTTATGAACTTTATTGTAAACATAACGTTCAATTTAGTTTTGGTGTCTGCAATTTTCATTTATTGCGTCTCTATGAACAATTTGGGTTTCGCCGCTTCGGACGAAATTTTATTGACGATGGATATGGTTTGCTCGCGCCTTACGTTTTGTTAGTCGATGACATCGCTCATTTACGAGCAGTACGTTCTCCCTTCTTTCGCGCGGCTCGCAAGCGAGATTCATTAAACAAAGACGCTTTAAGCTGGTTTTCTAGTGAATTTTCTGAAACTGGAGTAATCATAAACAGCCAGCTAGTAAGCCCCGAAGAATTATGGGCTTTATTATCTACTCGTTTTGACTCTTCACCAAATCAAGCGCTTGCTATATTACACGGACTGTCTGATATAGAAGCGCTACTTTTTTTACATTGCTGCGGTGTTATTGTCCAATGCTTTGCTGGAGATCAACTCGCTTTTAAAGGTGATACCAACTATGCATTAAACTTATTAATTTCAGGTCGATTGCAGCAATCAAATTCCTTACCGACAGACGCCCCTGCTATAGCGATAGGGCAATCTATCGGCGTAAATGGTTTAGTCAATCATCCTACACATACTGAAAATATTTTTGCTATTACAGATGCTGAAATATTGGTGTTATCAAGCTTGGCCTTTCCTAAATTTCGTCATTTACATTCAGATATTGCAAACAAAATTATGCAAAACATGGCCAATATCGAAGCTGTTCATCAAATAGGCTAGTCGTTCGTATACCTTTGATACCTACGGTAACCCACATAGTGAATCAAAAATAAATTGCCGCTGCACTTAAATTTTATAAGTGTAGCGGCAATTGTTTTTTATAAAATTATCACACATGTTGATTATCCATAAAATAGTGATAAAAATCAGGACTTTAACCTCTCCGCCTCCTTCGTCGGCACCTCTCCTATTAGGAGAGGCTTTACTCTACATAAATTACCATACCAAAATCTTAGCAGCAAAACTTACCGTCTCTAAAGGCTCTCCTAATAGGAGAGCTCAGACTGTCGACAAAATAAAATATTTATGTCGATAAATTAAAAAATAGCTAATTCCGTTCCACTTATAAACTAGTACGAAGATAGGTTGCCGGTTGGTGAGAAGTGCTCAGAGGCTAGGCACAGTAAGGTGCTGCGAAGGAGTCGTACTCTTGTACGTCGACGAGCAGCACCTTACTGTAACGACGCAGATGGGTGCTTATCGCCGACCCGCGCCCTATCTGTCTATAGTTTGTCTACAAGCTGGGCTCTCCTAATAGGAGAGCTGGCGCATAGCGACTGAGAGGTTAACGTTCCCATCATTCTAAATATTCTATTCCAATTTAATATGATGAACAATCACAAAATACTAACAATACAATTTTTCTGTGTAAATCTGGTTAATCAACACTCGTGTAAAATTATATTTTGCAAAGGCATCCTTGGACTGACTGGCTGTGGATAGTGATTGATATAACCAACTTTTAGAAGCAGTTGAACATCACCTGCAATCTTAAGTGTTGAAGAAAGCTCACTTCGCATAGCTACGTCTTCAATCATCTGATTCATTGGATGGATTGCGATTTTCCTTTCTCTAACTCCAAGCCACATGCGTTGAAGGTTTCGTCCTACCTGGATAAGCTCAGCCACAGAAGAATCCTTACTTGTAATGAGCAGCCAACCACTGCCAGCGGCTACTTGTTCTTGTATTTTTTTGATTGTCTCTTCGCGAAAACTATTTTCTAATACAGCTTGGCTAGAATAAAAGTTTTTAACATACCATCTTGCAATTCCTTCTATTTCCATCGTTTCAGCTGTTAAACCATTGCCAAACTGTTGAATCTCCCGATTTGACCAGCGCACCCATTTAGCCAATTCCTCTTGCGCTGTATTTTGATAGGTCTGTACCTTATTTGCGACAAGCGTCATTTCTGTTAAGTATTTACCATCCACCGCATCCATTGGAAAATAAAAGAAACTATCTTGGTTTTCGCCTACAAGAAAGGTAATATCTTCATTGGTTAAAGCAGCTGTAAGTAGATTATTTCTCACAGTTCTACGCAATGCAATATTTTGAATATCGAAAACATTTGCCTGCGTTGCTTTATGTAATTTTATCTCTGCTATATCTTTGTCTTTCCCATTTTGCGCTATGATGTTAAGCTCAACACTATAGTTTTTTGCATTTGCTGCTACTATCAAATTTTCTAAAAATGCTCCAATTGAAATAAGTGTTTCCCGATTTTCTGGATCAATAACCGTCAACCACCTAGTAGAATCCGTACCGATAATCCAATGATTATCGGTAATAAGCTTCACGATCCATGGCTGTGTATTATGGCCGCTGGGCGCCAAAGATGCGAAATATAATATGTCGACATACGCATCTTCTAAACCATGCACATTCTTAGGCAAATTTTCTCTAGCTACAGTTTCGAGTTCCGATAATGAACTAAACATAGGCAATCCCCCTGCTATGACAATTCCTCCTGCACTCCATTTAATAAATTCTCGCCGATTCATCGCCACACCTCCAAAGCAATTGCCTAGTTTACTTATTTGCCACTTGATTCGTTCTGATTCACCTTTTGTACGATAAAATCAGTCGCTTGATGAACAGCTTCTAACACAGTTACCTTTTTCCCTACACCAGTATAAGGAATGTAGGTTTTATTCGTACCTATGCCTACGATCTCTTCATTTTCAACATATTGTTTTGCCGCCCTATCATATAAACGAACTTTTAATGTAGCTTCAGATTTAATTGCCTTATAAATGATACTATCATTAAATTCAGATTTAATCGGCAAGATCTCTACAATTAATACTTGATTGGTGCCTTTCTCGTTCGCCAATTCTAACAGTTGTGGTTGCTCAGCTTTTGATATTTCGTCATATTCATGTCTACTCATGCTATTTTGCAATCCGCTTTCCTCTAGCAACGAACATTTCAACTGGCTTTTTAATTGTGTGTAAACTTCATTTCTTAGCTGGTCACCATAACTTTCTTTCGATTTATCTACAACAATCAAAAGCATTCCCTTATCAGAGACACTCTTACTCTCATTGGCTGCACAGACTGCAATTAACCCAAAACAAATCATAACCGCGAGCATTGTACTTAAAAAATATTTTACTTTTTTCATCATAAACCTCCCTAAAATTTATTATTATTTAAATTAGTTTCATAAAACTAACTATTTATCTATTTAAAACTCGCTTAATAGCGGGTCAGACTGTCGACAAAATAAAAATATTTATATTGTTAAATAGAAACAATATAAATTCGTACCACTTTTAAACTAGTACGAAGATAGGCTGCCGGTTGGCGAGAAGTGCTCAGATGCCAGGCGCAGCAAGGCGCTCTAAAGGAGTCGTACTCTTTGTACGTCGACGAGCAGCACCTTGCTGCAACGACGCAGATGGGTGCTTATCGCCTGCCTGCGGCCTATCTGTCCATAGTATATCTATAATCTGACCCGCTTAATCGCGGGTAGTATTGTTGGTTACCTTAGTTAACAGAAATGCAAAGGTTTCTCTCTCCTTCTCTTCTAAGGATTCCATAATGTGACTAGCAAAATGATAATATCCCATATCTTCGATTTCAATTAATCGCTTTCCCTTTTCAGCTAAGCTGATATGTACAACACGTAAATCACTCGTTGACGAAGTTTTTTCAATAAACTCACGTTGTAAAAGTTTATTAATTGCAACTGTTACGGTTGATTTTTGTACTCCAAATATTTCTGCAAGCTCCGTGATCGTAGGATTAGAACGCTCTTTTATTGCATGGAGATAATGTAATTGCGTGATAGATAAATTAAATAGTTCTTTACCATCAGGCGTTCTTTCTTTATGTTTCCGCATACATTCACGCATTGATTCCGATAAAACATTAATCGCTTTTACGATTACATCCTCAGTTGCCATAATGACATTCCTCTTTATTAGTTAGTTTCATACAACTAACTATAATGCAAGTATGATACTTTGTCAAACACAAACCATCTAAAAGTCAACGGGCATTCGTTATATTACTCTTACGCTGCTATCACTAAAACATCCTACTCTGCACATTTGTTCCTTTCTTTTCGTCTAGCCAGCTCTATCCAGAGAGGCAGAATATCACCAACGACTACTAATATCAGCGCTCCGATTAGTATTTCATCCAAGTTGCACATTTTACTCACTCCATTTAAGTTAAAAGCTCGCTAAACAAATACTTGCTCCTTTTCATTTTTCAATCATATAATATTTTAGCCATATTTTATTATCACTGTAATTGCCTTTTATAAAAACAGCATATACTATACAATGTCATATTCATTAAAATAAAACTTGCTACTTTTATCAATTCTGAGGAGGCTTGCTTATACGAGATTTTTACAATTTTATCAGGCAAAATATTAACATAATATTAATAAATTCCTAACTCAGCAATCATTCAGATAGCCTATACTAAAAGAGAGAAGATATTAAGGGGGGCTACCGTTGAAAAAATATTATGTCTTAGACACTAATGTTTTGCTGCACTCACCCAATGCTTTATACGCTTTCAACGAACACACAGTGGTAATTCCCGAGGTTGTCATAGAAGAACTAGATCGATTTAAAAAAGAATCGACAGAGCGAGGCGCCAACAGTCGCCAAGTTAGTCGTATTCTTGACCTTATGCGGGTTCAAGGTAATTTGCTCGAAGGGGTCCCTTTAAATGATAACGGTGGAACGCTCATTTTAGAATCTAATCATACCGCAACTTTAATGCCTATTTACTGGGACAAAGATAAATCTGATAATCGGATTTTACAAATCTGTAAAGGCTTTGTCGAAAGTGGTGAGCAGACTATTCTAGTGAGCCGCGATACCAATATGCGTGTCAAAGCATCTATCTTGAAAGTTCAAGCTGAAGATTTTCGTAATGATAAAGTTGCTAGCATTGACGAACAATATACCGGGCGCATCACTGTGTATACCTCCAGCGATGTCATTAATACTTTCCATACCGATGACAAGCAGTGCATCAATCCAAATAAATTATATAGTTTTGATCATGCAACGGATCTATTAGTACCTGCTGCTTTTGTGACAAACCAATTTTTGCTTATAAAATCAACGGATAATGATCGGCATACTGCCCTAGGACGTTTTGATGGCGAAAAAATAATTCATTTAAAATACCAAAATCGCAGCCCATTCGGGGTCACTCCTAAAAATGTTGGTCAAATTTTCATGCAAGAATGTTTGATGATGAGCGCAGAAGAAGCCCCTCTCGTCATTCTAAAAGGAATTTCAGGCACTGCAAAAACATTTTATTCTTTGGCTGTGGGACTACACAACTATATGGATTGTCAGCCAAAGCAATATCAGCATATTCTGATTTGTCGCCCAAACGCAATGCTTGATGAAAGCATCGGCTTTTTACCTGGAACCGAAGCTGAGAAAATAGAACCTTATATGAGAGCAATTAAAGATAATCTATTTACATTAATGTCAGGAAATTCTTCGCAAGAAGATAAAGATTTTCTACAAACAGAAGACACTGTTAACATGCTGTTCGAAAAACGTATCATTCAAACCGAAGCACTGGCCTACCAGCGAGGGCGGTCCCTACAAAAATATTGGACAATTTTTGATGAAATGCAGAATTCTACCCCTCGCCAAGCAAAGGCAGTATTAACCCGCCCCGGCATTGGTACCAAAATAATCTTACTCGGCGATCCAGCACAAATTGACCACCCTTTATTAGACAGCCGATCTAACGGGTTAAGCTATGCCAGTGAAAAAATGATGGGTTCTAAATTATGCTTTCAAGTAACAATGTTGCCTGAAGAATGTGAACGATCTCCTTTAGCCGCTGAAGCCGCCAAAAGATTGTAAAAGCCCTATAAAAAGCTGGTATCTTTCACTTGATACCAGCTTTTTAATATATCCATAGATTTTAAGTCTATCCCTTAAAAGTTTCTATTTATAATCGGCAGAAAAAGGCGTAAATTAAAGTAAATCCGTTAAAACTAACGGTAGACGATAATAAACATAAATTATCGCCATACAACTCTTATTATTGCATATTTATCGTTAATCAATGTCTTTTGTTTCGACAGGCAAAGGTGTATAATGAAATTCACATGTAAATAGCGGCTTAATTCTTAAATTAAGAAGCGGAGGAACCAATTTTTTGGGGTTAATTCTATCATTTGTTTGATAGAAGGGATGTTTTCTCTTGTCATCCTACCCGTCAGCTAACTTCGTCGGCCAAAATGAGGGGCATAAGACCGCCCGCTGGTCTTTTTTTGTGCGCTTTTTTAAGTTTTAAGCTAAAAATCCAAAATGCTAAGCATTTTTTTAAATAAATATAATTCATACTGGAGATACTATTAACTGGAGGTTGAATACACACTATGATGCGTTTGCTTCGACGATTATTAATCGGCAGGCCGCTACACAATCAAGAAATCTCACATGAAAAACTTACCAAGGTTAAAGCTCTTGCTATTTTTTCTTCTGATGCACTGTCTTCGGTTGCTTATGGACCGGAACAGATTATGATTATTCTTGCTGTGCCTGGGCTTTTAGCTTATGGATATTTAAGTCATGTTGCCATAGCCATTTTACTATTGCTTGCAATTGTAACCATTTCCTATGTACAGGTTGGTAAAGCCAATCCTGGTGGCGGTGGTTCTTATTCCGTAGCAATTAAAAATTTAGGCGAACTTCCCGCATTAACAGCGGCGGCTGCCTTATTGGCTGACTATACATTAACTGTAGCTGTTAGTGTTTCAGCGGGCACCGTCGCAATTATTTCGGCATTTCCCGATTTATTACCTTATGAAGTACCTATCGATTTACTGGTATTATTTTTTATCTTGATGTTAATAAATTTACGCGGTGTAAGAGAATCTTCGACCACTTTTGTATTTCCTACATATGCCTTTATTTTTGGCATATTGACCTTAATTTTCGTGGGCGCTTATCAAGCCTTTACACAACAAACACCAATCATTCCTACCGAATCATTGGAACGGCAATTCGACTGGACTGTCGGTGTATTATTACTACGGGCATTTGCGAATGGTTGTAGTTCGATGACAGGTGTTGAAGCAATTTCCAATGGTGTACCTATGTTTAAAGCTCCTGAAGTAAAGAACGCCAGCACAACAACCTTTTGGATGTCTGGCATCCTCGGCTTTATGTTCATCGGTATATCCTTCTTAATTATGCATTTTCATATATTACCACTTGAAGACACTACCTCTTTATCCAAAATAGCAGAATTTACCTTTGGTCGTAACTGGTTCTATTACTATATCCAAATCACTACAATGCTAGTGCTCTATTTAGCAGCCAATACTTCTTTTAACGGTCTACCTCCTCTTCTCTCTATTTTAGCTCGTGACGGTTATATGCCACGCTACCTTGGAGCACGTGGTGAACGTCTCAGCTTTTCTAATGGTATCATGCTCTTAAGTATTGCTGCTGGTATACTCATCTTTCTTTATCAAGGCAATACGGATCATCTTATCTCACTCTACGCAATCGGTGTATTTTTGTCGTTTACGATTGCACAGGCAGGGATGATTGTCCATTGGCGTCGTGAAAAAGGTCGTTATTGGCTTCTTCGTGCATCGGTTAATACAGTCGGCGCATTCGTAACTGGTATCGTCGTTTTAATTATCGGTATTAGCAAATTTTTCTACGGTGCTTGGCTTGTACTTGTATTTATTCCTATTATGATTTTTATCTTTAAAAAAATCAAAAAACATTATAATGACATGGCCGAACAACTTCATTTACCAAGTGCAGAAATGAATCCTGCTTTTACTACTGAAATTCAAGCTGGTAAAAATATTGTAATCGTTCCAATTTCCAGCCCAACTAGCGTTATTGCACAAACACTAAGATATGCAAAATCAATTGGTGATAATGTTTTAGCCGTCCATGTGGCAATCGACGAAGAAATCGGACACAAAGTACGTGAAAAATGGAATTGCTGGAATCCTGGAATCGAACTTGTAACTTTATATTCACCTTACCGTCTTGTCGTACAGCCTTTGATTGATTTTATCGAAGAGCTTTCCCAAGAAAAAGGACCTAATGATTATATTACGATTCTCATTCCTGAATTTGAAACAAAAAAATGGTGGCACAGACTTCTCCATAATCAAACAGGATTTATTTTACGTACGCTACTCATTTTAAAGAAAAATGTTATCGTTTCTACGATCCCTTATCATTTAAAAAAATAAAAATAAACGCCTGTAACAATCTATATCGGATTGCTACAGGCGTTTATTTTTAATATCATGTCGTACTATATGATATAGCAATTTAAAATTAAATCTTAATAAAGTTAAAATCTAGTCCTGATTTCTTTATAGCTCATATAAAAATTCACATTCTTAACAAGCTTTAATTTTCTCTATCCATTTTGCAAAATGTTTACATTCTCTCATGATTTTATCAACACCAATTTTTTTTGCGACAATTGTTCCATATCTTATTTTTGAATAGCTCTTGATAAGTTTCTTTAATCTCTTAGACGGTGCTGTTTCTGGAGAATTATTAATATGCTCTGGAGTTGATGCTTCATCTCTTATCGATTGTATCTCAATTACAATATCATCAGTAGTAATTGCTTTGAATGCTTGAGGTTCTGAAAACAGCAACCCTTCAAACTCGTGTAAAGAAAATCCGAAAAATAAATTTTTCACGTCAATATCAGCGTTAATAGAATCTTCAATTTGCTCAATTCGTTTATAGATATCCACTTCGTTATTATTGATATTAGGCGTGTCATCGGGCATCGCATAATAATCAAACATTGTTGTAACAACTTCGTGCCTATGTTGATTACAAATTATGACTAACTCTTTCTTTATTTTATTATATGTACTAACGCCACCTTTAAAGGTTTGTTTTTTTGTCTTCTTGGTAGTGCAAATGATTGGTCGCACATAAATATCTATATTCATAAAGTATGGACATAGCACTTCATTGATAAAGGATTCTTCTGTTTGTCCTTCACAATAAATATATACATTTTTCATTTTGAGAGCCTGCCTCCCAAAACATTTTTAGTCCATAGTTCGCCAAGAGCATAATCGTTTTCTATCCAGTCTTTTAACTCTTCTGCTTCTAATCTTTTAAATACAGAACCATCAGCATCTCTATCCACTACCACTACATCATCCACATCAAATTCATTAAGAAGTTCTACCGATTGAGTAGAAATAATAATTTGCTTTTCATCAGAAAGTTGTTTTACCATTTCAGCAAACATTGTTATCGCATATGGGTGCAGCCCTAATTCCGGTTCATCAACAATAATTGTTGATGGTTGAAGTTCATGCGGTTGTAAAAGTAATGTTGCAAGGCAAATAAACCTAAGCGTACCATCGGATAATTGAGAAGCATTAAAAATGTCTTCACAACCTTTCTGTTTCCATCTTAAAATTATTTGTTCTTGATTATTTTCTAATGGTTCTAAGTCAAAATCATCAAAATAATGAGCAATCAAGCGAATCGTCTGCACGATTTCATAATAGCTATCTGAAAATTTATTTTTTAATCTAAATAAAAATGCTGCCAAATTGGATGCATCATATTGTAAACCTTTATTATTTGATATATTATGCTCTGTTTTTACCTTTGCATTTCTGCCTGTATCATGAAAATGATACACACGCCAATTTTGTTTTTCAAGAATAGGCTTAACATGGCTACCAATCCTGTTACCTGTTCCAGTTTGCCACATTGACTCACTATGCCCACGATTTACATTGCTTTCATTTTCAAAAGATCCAAAATATTCTTTTTTGAAAATAAGCCTATTATCATCCGTCGGTATTAAAGTAAAGCCGTAAGAATCTTCTCCAAAAAAAACTTCAAATTCAATTTCTTCAGTAACTTTTTTCCCATTGAAAAACAATGAATTTATTCCACTTTGAGCAACCGTCAATTGTAGATTTTTAGCCAATATATTTTGTAATAATGTAAAAGCAGAAATAAAATTTGATTTACCAGCACCATTACTACCAATAAGTACATTGATTTTTTTCAGCTCTAAGTTGCAAGCTTTAATAGATTTGTATCCTTTTAGTCGTATTGCACTAAGTTGATTCCTAGCCAACCCTTCCATTTCATCGCCATCCTTCAAACATTTTTTATGTTTAAATTTCTTCTTTCCGTTCAGGTACATACTCCATAATATCGCCAGGTTGACAATCGAGAGCCGCACAAATTTTATTAATTATATCAGTCTGAATGATTTTATCTTGCTTGATTTTTGCCATAGTAGGTGCAGAAATACCAGATAATTTTCTCAAATCACTATCTTTTATCCCTTTATCTATAAGTAAATGAAATAATTTTTTATAACTGATTGTCATTGAAAAACCTCCCTTTTCAAGTTATCTTACTATATCTATAATGCAAAAACAACAACGTATGCTTAAAATAAAAAACGAATAATAGAAAAATTAATTGACCTTTTAAACAATCACATGATATTATAAACGTAAGGTTAATATTTTAAGCAAATGCTAATTAAAAAGGAGTTGATACTATGAATATCTTTGAAACTACAACCAAAGAATTACGTCTTATGCATGATGAAAGTGATCTAATGAATTTAGAAAAACTATCCAATGACTACTATTGTACCGAGCAACAAATTAATAAACTAGAAAAAGAACTTTCCCAAGCTTTGTCAAAAGAGAACGTAAAAGATTTAAATAAATTATACGATTGCTTTTCCGCGCAAAAAGTAATCACTGGCGAAATCTTTTACAACCAAGGCTTTTCCGATGGCATAAAATTGATCATACAATCGCTAACTTGGGATTCCGTCCGAAGATAATTTTTTGCAACATTGACATAGTGGGCGTTAACCTCTCCGCCTCCTTCGTCGGCACCTCTCCTATTAGGAGAGGCTTTCTCTCTACATAAATTACATACCAAAACAAATAATCTTAGCAACAAAACTTACCGTTTCCAAAGGCTCTAGCTGTCGCACAAGCGACTGAGAGGTTAACGTCCCCCATCACCCCAAATATTTTTGGTCGTTTAATATTATAAACGACCAAAAGTAATAACAATACAATCTTTTACGCCTAAAACTGGATAATCAACACATATGGTAAATCATTATAATTTCAAATCTAGATTTTTACAGTAATAAATGTGACAGGCGGTTATAGACTGTCGACAAAATAAAATATTTGTGGAGCGGATTTAGAAAATATCTAAATCCGCTCCACTTATAAACTAGTACGAAGATAAGCTGCCGATTGGTGAGAAGTGCTCAGCTTCTAGGAACAGTAAGGGGCTCTGAAGGTGTCGTACTTTCGTACGTCGACGAACGGCACGTGTAACGCCGCAATGAGTGCTTATCGCCGACCCGCGGCCTGTCTGTCCATAGTATGTCTACAATCTGAAACCGCCTGTTACAATCCATATCGTATTGTAACAGGCGGTTGATTTTTGCTAGCAAATAAACATGTAATGTTCCACTATGTTCACTGATTATTTGACTGATTACTCATCTTATTTTCTGCTGTATTGTTTAAGCGAAAATTAATTTGTGAAATGTGGCGCTCCATATCGTTGGCCATTTGCTCAAACATGGTCTGCGCACTTGGGTCATCCGTTGATGTCGCAAATGATGCATAAGTGCCTTGGGCAGATTGTGCAGCAGCTACAGCTTTTTCCAAATCTTTTTTAACAGTCATTCTTAAACCTCCTTTAAGTACTGTACTTGAAACACAGTAATTAGTATTGGCGATCTGACTTGTATTATAAGTGGAAAATTTAGGATAATAATTAAAACTTTTTAAATTGCTGATTTAGCAAATAGTAAAACTTCTCTAGTTGCTCTAAGTGCTGACTCTCTATTATAATTTCCCGAAAACCTATCAGCAAAACCATGCTTGCCCTGCATTTTTTCAACCTTAACATCATCTAGGCAACTTAAATTCACCATCAAGTCGTCTACATTGAAAGCTTTTTCTTCTGTAGGGAAAAACAATAGCGTTGGGCATTTTGGCATTACTGCAAGATTATCTCGGATTCTTGAACCATAAAAGCCAACAACTAAATCACATAAATTTGTTTGACTACACAACCAGGCAAGAGTAGCTCCGATGCTATAACCCAGTACATAAATTCTTTTATAATGGGGCCTTACATCACAAAGAATTTGCTTGATCTGCTTCATTGCATCTTCAAACCCGACATTGTCCATAAAATTATGATAGGCAAGGTCTGCTTGATCATAATCAAATACAATATTTTTCTTTAATAAATTTGGAGCAATATTATCATATTGATGTTTTGATAATGTTTCACACACATTGATGATATGTTTATTCACTCCATAAATTTCATGAAGGACAATAATTAATGTATCTGAATTATTGTTATAATTCAGCATAAATACACCTCACTGTAACGCCAGATATTTTATATTAGATATGTAAATTAAATTCTCAATCAATATTACTACGTCTAATTTTAATATACCATACTTACGGTATTAGAACAAAAATCAACATATTCGTTCTATCCTATAAAAGACTACTAAACTCTCTACCTTTGCTTTTTTAATCTTTATAATAGCGCTCAAGCTTTTAACTCTGCATTTTCACAAAAAGAAAAAATTATTTATGTATACAAAATTATAGTGTAAAGTTTACATTTAATCATATTTCCTTTGTTTTTCTCCACGATACTATAGTATTTATTATTTGTTATATTGCAAGAATTCATTTATTATAGAAAGCATGTACTTATTATATAAAGGAGCGTTTTCTATGAATTCAGTTACACTAATTATCGTTTCAGTCTGTTTCTTTCTGCTGGCTTACCGTTATTATTCTTCTTTTATCTGCGCGAAAGTGCTGACATTAAACGATACAAACGTTACGCCAGCTGTTGAATATGAAGATGGTCGCGAATATGTAAAGACCAATAAGTGGATCGTATTTGGCCATCATTTTGCAGCTATTGCGGGTCCCGGGCCATTGGTTGGTCCTATTTTAGCAGCACAATTTGGTTGGGGCCCTCCCTTCATGTGGATATTACTTGCTTCTGTGTTCGCAGGTGCTGTACAAGATCTCGTTATTTTATTTGCATCGATTCGCCATAAAGGCGATTCCCTTGTAGTCATTGCCAAAAGAGAAATTGGACCAATTACTGGCGCAGCTACTTCAATTGCTGTTGTTTTTGTCGTAGTCGTAGCCTTAGCTGGGCTTGGTATTGTTGTAGTAAATGCACTCTACCAAAACCCTTGGGGAGTTTATACCTTATTTATGACAATTCCTATTGCAATGGTAATTGGGATCTATATGTTTAAAATTTCTCCGGGTTCGATTTTTTCTGGTTCCTTGGTTGGATTTTTACTTGTTTTATTTGCTGTATTTTCTGGCAGCTACGTTGCCAATTCTCCATTTGCTAGCTGGTTTACATTGACTAAGCAGCAATTATCAATAGCACTGCCAATCTACGGGTTTACCGCAGCGGTTTTACCAGTTTGGCTACTTTTAGCCCCCCGTGATTATTTGAGTTCTTATATGAAAATAGGTACAATTGGGGCATTAGCACTTGGTATTTTGATTGTTCATCCGAATATTTCTTTGCCATTTACAACACAGTTTATTAGCGGTGGTGGTCCAATCATTCCAGGTCCAGTATGGCCTTACGTCTGCATAACGATTGCTTGCGGGGCTATCTCAGGCGCACATGTTCTCATCAGCTCTGGTACTACGCCTAAAATGATGGAACTAGAGACCCAAGCACGTGGCATTGCCTACGGTGGAATGCTCGTTGAGGGTGTCGTATCTGTTATGGCTTTAATTGCCGCTGCAGTATTAACACCTGGTGATTATTTTGCTATCAATACCTCCGCTGAAGTCTTTAGCACATTGAATCTACAACCAGTTGAACTCGAACAACTCACACAAATGGTCGGCATTGATGTTTCACATCGCCCAGGTGGTGCGGTATCGTTAGCTGTCGGCATGGCTCATATTTTTTCTAGTATTGGTGACATGAAACACTTGATGAATTATTGGTATCAATTTGCCATCATGTTTGAAGCACTTTTTATCTTGACGACAATCGATGCTTTCACACGTGTTGGGCGTTATGTACTACAAGATGTACTAGGTACCTATACTTATAAACCGTTAAAGCAAATTCACTGGTGGCCGGGGATTCTTCTTACTAGTACACTCATTTCTTTTGCTTGGGGCTACTTATTATATAGTGGTGATGTTGCCTCCATCTGGCCAATGTTTGGTATCGCCAATCAGCTTTTGGCTGTAGCATCTCTTGCCATTGGTACCACCATTATTCTTAAAGTGGCAAAGAAAAAAGTCTATGGACTTATCACTTTCCTCCCACTAATCTTTCTAACTGTAACAGTTTTCACTGCTGGGTTTTACAGCATTTCAACATTTTTCAATCGTGGTGACACGTTAGGAAATATCAATGGAGTTATTACAATTTTATTGCTGATCCTTGTAGCGGTCATCTTGGTAGACTCTACTCGCAGTTGGCTTACTCTCTTAAAAATTGAAAAACCATTAGGCTTAAACACTGAAGAAGCAGGAAAATTACCGATTGCTTAAGTTTAATCTTTAAGCAATCCCAATAAAAACATATTCTAATAACAAAAACGGGGGTGTCGCACTAAGAAATTAGTGCAGCCCCTCTTTTTTGTGCAAAAAAAAGGGGCTGCACTACTAAGATTTTATTTATAAAAATCTTAATGTATTAATCATCGCGCAGATGTCCTTTTTCATCCTTCGGAACGTATTTTTCCTGAAAAGGCCGGGTACGAAAACAAAAGCTGCCACATTTTAGTGCGACAGCCCTTTTGAGTTGCTCAATACAACTAGTTATTTCCTTTTTAATGCTTCAATATTACCAGCTTGAATCAGTTTTAAATTGGTGAGAATTCTTTCATATGACCAATTCCACCACTGCAAAGAAAGTAACTCTGCAATGGTTTCATCACTAAATCTCTTTTTTATGGGTTTTGCCGGAACCCCACCAACAATCGTATAGGGCAGAACATCTTTGGTAACGACTGCTCTGGTTGCAATAATAGCACCATCACCAATATGAACACCACTCATGATCACAGCTTCATAACCAATCCAAACATCATTGCCAATCACAATATCGCCTTTATGATCCCATGCTTCTCTCGGTTGTAAGGTTTGATCCCATACTTCGCCAAAAATAGGGAAAGTATAAGTCGATAGTGAGGACAATGTATGGTTGGCACAATTCATAATAAATCTAGTACCACAAGCTATGGAACAAAATTTTCCAATAATTAGCTTATCCTCATTCAATGGATAATGATAGAGAACATTGTTTTTTTCAAACTCTCTAGGATCATGACAAAAATCATTGTAAATCGTAAAATCTCCCACATGAATGTTTTTCTTGCTAATAACATTTTTTAAATAAATTGTTTCAACGTCCTTACTTCTAGGATATATTTTTTTCAAATCTGGAATAGCCATAAAAATCTCCTTTAACTTTCGAAATTTTACCCTCGCACTATTCCAGAAAATACAATGCACCGTTTCATTACTACCACCCGCCATAAATAAATTTTCATTCTAAATTTAATAATTCCCCTAATAAACTTATTATTTATCTTATTGTAGCATAATTATTTCTAAATCAATCAATTAATTACAATAAATTGGGAAGGGAAAACGCAAAATCCGTAGAATGGTTACAGTATATGTAATAATTGTAAAATAAAGTTTCACTAGGAGTAATTATGGATTATCTTTCTTTGTCAATAATTGTATCATCGCTTGGCACTATTTCGATGATTATTATCTATATCTACCTTTATGCAGTATATCGTGAGCGTTATATGGGACTATGGTCTTTAAGTTGGCTCATCCTTCTCTCTCGATATTTGCTTTTCGATACAAATTTTCTAAATTGGCAACAATCTAATTGGAGCTTGTTCGTCTATGAGCTATTTATTTATACAAACAGTATAGTATTTCTGTGGGCAAATCATAGCTTTATCAACAAGCCTATCAATAAAAGCTGGCTGTACATAACTATCACTACATTTGCACTCACTACTGTCTTAAATACTATATTATCAACTTTCGTTTATAAATTGCTACTCTCTGTCTTTTTCGGCTGCTCTGTTTTGATATGGGTAGGCTTACTTTTTACTCGCCATTTGAAATTAAAGGGAATAGGCCGCTTTATTACCGGCTATTCTTATATCTTCTGGAGTATTCTCAACCTCTCTGCATTTTTGATACCAGAAACATTTTGTCATCTTCCTTGGTGCTACTTGCTAGGCGGAATATTACGCTTCATTATCGCGATTGGCACATTAATGGTCTATTTTGAGAAAACTAGAATGGATTTGCTAGAACAGGAGACTCAGTATCAGTTAATGAAAAAAACTGAACTCGACACCTTCTATCATAAACAACTTTTACCCGATCGAGTTAAAATGGTTGGCAATATGGCAGTTACCGTCGCCCATGAAATCAGAAATCCGATCACCACCATCCGCGGGTACCTTCAAGTTCTTGAAAAAAAGGATAAAGCCAACGCTAATGCAGATAAATTGAAACTAATGATCGAGGAAATCGATATCGTCAATACCATCATTCAAAAATACATTTCCTTATCTAAAGAAAAAGTAGCTAATTTCGAAATTTGTTCTCTAAACACAATGATTCAAGACTTACTGCCAAGCATCCAATGCCGTACCAAATCTTATAAAATACAGGTAATCCTTGATCTCCAAGATATTCCTGATTTATCACTAGATGAAAATGAAATACGTCAACTACTATTAAACCTTGTAAGCAACAGCGTCGATGCTATGCCAGATGGCGGAAAGTTAACCATTCGAACCTTCGTAGAGAATCATAATGTTATCCTGTCAATCAATGACCAAGGCTCTGGGATCGCTCCCGATATACTAGATCAACTTGGTACACCTTTTATTACTACGAAAAAAACAGGCTCAGGTTTGGGTCTTGCTATTTGTTATCAAATAGCAAATAGGCACCATGCTACAATCAAAATTGATACCAGTGACAAAGGAACTACTTTTTCATTTGCTTTCGTTTGTTAGTACCTCCTCCACAATCTTAACAATAATGGAGGAGGTGTATTTGTTATCGTTATTTCAAATGAAATACAGGATTTCTTGTCATCGTGATCATCTTTCTCATTATTTTATGGGCAATATCTAGATTAGCTTTGCTAAATTTCGGAAATTCAAAACCGGTCAATACCAATATCTCTGATTGCGTCGTCGTCACAATCTCTTCCGTATGTTTATTATGCTCGGTTAATCCATTGGCACCAAAATATTGTCCCGGCATCTTATATTCCTTTATTGGATTTATAAAAGTTAATGATTTTAAATGCCCCGATAGTAGTATATTATACGAATAGCTGACATCCCCCTGTATCGTTATGACCTCTCCAGGTGCGCATTGAACAATACTACTACAAGAATGCAGAAATAGTTTTGCCTCTTCTATCGATAACTCCTGCAATATTTCAATGACTTCCGTAGGTAACGCATGTAAGCGCTCACACAAAATTGACCATAATTCATCTGCCGTAACCAATTGACTATTGACAATATTTAATTTTTTCGTGAACTTTTCATGGAACCATTCCACTTCTTGTGAATTTATGACTGTCTTTTTTTTTGCTATGCGGAAAAATGGTGATCGTATTGTACGAAAATGTTGTAAATCATCTGTCAGCATTACAAGTGGGCTCAATAGTCCATAGCCAAAATCAGTAAAATTTTTGCCATAGCGGTGATAGCCCATTTTTTCATAAAAACATAATAAATGTAAATTACATCCTGCAAAAGAAAATTGAACACCCATTTTAGTATAGAATTCATAAAATTTAATCAAGATTAAATATAGAACCGAAGAACTTCTATATTCTACGGCAACCATTAGTTTACTAACAAAAGCCACTTGATAATCACTATTAATACTAACATAATATTCATGAAAATCCTTCATAGATAACTCTTCAATAATCTCCTCATGAAAATCTCTCATTTTTCCAAAATTCATTCTTGCTGTACCAACCACCTCGTTTCCATTTTTTACATAAATAAGCACGCCCCATTCATCCATCTCATCTGATAATTCCTTATCACGATGGTTTAGTTTCAGTTTATCTTTTGCCATTTCTTCAATATAAATCTTATAACGGAATTTATATATCGCTTTTTTTTCGGCTAAAGTATTTGCAATGCAGATTTGAAACTCTTCCCCTATCGTTTTCTCTTCACTTGTGATTTTTTCTAAATTATTGTTTTTCATTTTTGTAGCTCCTTTTCATCATAGTTATTTGTGTAAATTCCTTTAGGATTCAACCAAAATTACACTTTCATAACTATCACCCCCTAGACTTAAGGGATACGGTAACTACCGATATTATCCTTGCAAAAAAAGTAAGTATTTGAACTAAAAGAGAAAAAGTCAAAAAAAATCCTCTTAAAGCTGCAAAATTCTACAACCTTAAGAGGATTTTTTTATTCTAGCTACTACACTTATGATTTATTCTTACGCTAAATTACGATTAAAACAAATCCTAAACGTAGTGCCAGCTTTACTGGAATTGATTTTGATCGTTGCATTATGCCGATTCGCTATCCGATAGCAAATAGAAAGCCCTAAGCCAGTACCAAAAGGCTTTGTCGTAAAAAACGGGGTTCCCACCTTTTTGAGAACTTCCTCATCAATGCCAGTTCCTTGATCACTAATAAATAAAAGGACTTCATTGTTTTCTAATTTTGTTCCCAGCGTTAATTCGCCACCATTTGGCATCGCTTCAACGCCATTACGCACGATGTTCAGCACCAACTGCCGAATCTCATTCTGATCCAATAACAACTCCGGAATATCTGCAATCTCCAACTTTATCTTTACCTTTTTAGCGCAGGCATCAGCCTCAAGTAAGGGGTAGAGAGCTTCTAAAATTTTATTTAAAGATGCTTGTTTAAAATCAACTAGCTTTTGGTTGGATAAAGATAAATATTCCCGAATAATACCATTTCCCCGATACAATTCATCCATCATGATTTGAAATTTTTCCTTATCACTTTTATATTTTTCTTTTTTTCCTAACCATTGCAAATACCCTAATACAGTGGTCATCGGATTTCTGATCTCATGGGCTACTGTTGCCGCCATATTTCCTGCCATATCCATTCGATCAAATTGCGCCGCAACTTGTTCTAGTTCTTTTCTATCCGTAATATCACGAATGATGCCTTGTATCTCGGCGATTTCACCATTCTCATCATAAACCAGCACACTCTTTTGCTCTACCCAAATAATATCGCCTTGCTTCTTAATCAAACGTAAGGTTAAAGGTATACCATTTAGATTCGCTAAATTGCTATAAAACTTCTTTAGCATCGGACTATCCTCGCTATGGATGATCTCAAAAATCAAGTTATTATTCGCATAATATTCTTCAGGCGTATAGCCAGTAGTATGCAACGCTGCCGGACTAATATACTTAAGCTTCCGCTCTGGTATTAATTGATAAGAGTAAATGACATCAACGGCATTTTCTGCTAATAAACGATATTCTGATTCTTTTTTAATATAATCTCTATGATTTTTCCCAAAATAAACAATTAATGTTCCTAATGCTATGATCAAGCGAAATAAACCACCCAAAACATAGCCAAAAGGAGCAAACCATTCAGCATTGACAGTAAATGGCATTGTAATACTAAAAACACCCCATACAATATAAGCAGATCCAACACACAAAGCACCAAATCCTTGCACTTTTGTATTTTTAATATACATCCATCCAATCCATAACGCGATAAAACAAGCAAAATAAATTGGAACTATCAGTTTGTATGCCAGAATAGAAGCAAAATAATTCATAATGAGTAAAATTAAAGTTATACCAATACCACTATACCATGCTAATTTTTTATTATAGGACTTATTAAAAAAACCATATGTACCACGCAGTAATAGTAACACACTCCAAACAGTAATCATTTGATAGATAAACAATCCCAGTACCGAGTCTTTCCATGCAAGCAGTCCTGAATCAAACAAAACGTAACGCGACAAAAACATGCTCCAACCGATTGCACATATTCCCATATAACGTTCACGATATACGGCATAAATATAAATATAACTATAAACACCGACAATTGCAGCCATAGAACTTAACGAACTTATTACTGCTAAAGACATATTTTCCAAAATATCACCTACAACTTCGAATATTAGTATGCAAAATATAACAAATATCCCATTAATTTTTATATACTCTTTCTTTATTCTGTATAAGTAAGACATATCCTTCCAAATTAATACATTTATTTCATTTATAAAAAAATAACGCTCTTGCTTTAATCACACGCACATACGCATGTATAATACACGTTTTATTCTAAAGATAAACGAAATAACAGAAAAAATCCTGTAACAATATTGTAAATTATTACAGGACTAATTCTATATAAAATTTATTGATAATAGTTAAGTCTATATGCTAATAATTTTATTACGACCGGCAAATTTTGCTTGATAAAGATTTTTATCCGCCCTAGAAATCAAGTCTTCAACGTACATTGGCGAATGATAAAAACCAATTCCACCACTAATCGTAATTGGTTCTTCCACCGATTCAGCTAATATCGTATTGTATACTTTTTTCCTTATTCCTTCTGCTAAATTAAAGGCATCCTCACGATTGGTCTCAATCAGAATGACAAAAAATTCTTCCCCACCATATCTACCGGCAATATCGCCAAAACGAATCTCATTTAGCAGTAAAGTAGAAAAATTTCTTAAAACTTCATCACCAATTAAGTGTCCATATTTATCATTAATATGCTTAAAAAAATCAATATCCAAAATAATTAGAGCCAAACTATACTTTTCTTGTTTTGCTTTTTCCATCTGATACTCTAATTGCTGCATCAAATATCTGCGATTATATAAATTGGTAAGTGAATCTTTGATGGCAAATTGACTTAAGCGCTGGTTCAGTCGGTCTACTTTGGAATGTTCAGTAGAATATTCATATACAATGATATTGCTCACCACACCAATGAAGCTAGAGACGATGATCATAGCAAAGATTATATCTACGATGCGAGCCTCTTCACTAGGGAATGGAACGATCGTCTCCGGATTGTAATGACCAGCGAGAATCAATACGATATAAACAATAAAAAAAAGTAAAACCAAAGTATTTCTGATTTTTCCTTTAACCAAAAAAAAAGTAGCGCTGATTCCCATAATAAAATAGATTGGCATTCCACCGCTACTGCCCCCTGAGTAGATAAAGTTAATCGGAAAGATTAAAAGATTAAAAACTGTACTAATTAAGATAGATGCTCGTTCGAAATTTTTAGTTTTAAGCGCATAAATTGATATTATAAATAACGCAACAACGCAAGATGCTGCCGCCAAGATCCCACCAAGAGATAGCCCCGCCATAAAGGTACTAATCAAACCGATGATCGCACTTACAATGCCCACGGCAGATATGGCGTAATATAATCTTTCTTGCAAAGGAACATGAGTACCAAAGAAAATCGATAATTTTTTTTGTAACACAATGCCCCTCCTCACAATCTTGGCGCATAGAATACCGTTGTTTATTTATATTTATTTATATTTTTTAGTATTATATCCTATTTTTTTATCATTACTGTATTTTTAAGCAATACAATCTAAGCAAACTATTCTCTGTCACATTAGGACTATTCTATCATAAAAATTATTGTTTTCCTATCACTATACATTTCCTATTTTCATAAAACGATACAAGGTTCTAGACAACATACACAGCATTCATTTTCACCTATTTTAACAAAAAAAAATGTCAGTAACTATACTGACATTTTAGACTGTCGACAAAATAAAATATTTGTGTCGATGATTTAGAAAATATCTAAATCCGCTCCACTTATAAACTAGTACGAAGATAGACTGCCGGTTGGTGAGAAGTGCTCAGATGCTAGGAACAGTAAGGGGTTGTGAAGGAGTCGTACTCTCGTACGTCGACGAACAGCACCTTGCTGTAACGCCGCAGATGAGTGCTTATCGCCGACCCGCGGTCTGTCTGTCCATAATTTGTCTACAATCTGAAATGTCAGTAACTATACTGACATTTTTTAAATCTATAATTTTTTCTCGTTTAATCTTTATCTTTATTTAAATCAGCAGCAATTTCAGCTAATCGTTTGGCGATGTCTTGTAATTCTTTACTTTTACCAGCAATATGTTCAATTGTATCTGATTGCTTAAGATTTACAGAATCAACCATTTCGATTTCACTATTAATCCGACCAATAGATTGACTAATTTGCAGCAACGTTTGAGTAATTTCTGTTGCTGAATCCGCACTATTTACAGCCAGTTTGCGAACTTCCGTTGCCACAACTCCAAAACCACGACCTTGTTCACCAACGCGTGCTGCTTCAATCGCCGCATTTAATCCTAATAAATTGGTTTCACTGGCAACATTTTTGATAAAACTAATGACCGAATCGGTTTGATTTACTTCTTGATGCGCTATATTTACCAAATCTTTCAGGCTATGGCTTGTTGCTGTCATCTGCTTTGCTTGCAATAAAATAGACTGCATTGCCTCCGACATCACATTTGCCGCATCCGAAAGATGATTTGCAGTTTCTTGTAATACTTGTTTACGCTCTAAAGATTCATGAATCGCGGCAGCCCCAACAATAACACCATTTTCAACAATCGGTATACTTACAGCAATATAAGGAATTCCATAAACCTCTTTTGAAACTTCTACTACGACACGACGATTCTTTTGCATCGCATCATACACTGCTGCGCCTGGTTTAATTGGTTCACCAATCACAATCTGATGTTTTATTTCTTCAATAGCACTAGAAGCTATCCATTTTTCTCGATCGCAGACTACCATTCCAATTTTACTTGTTAACAGTCGTGGTATATAATCAGTAACTTTTGCTAATGCATCTAATAATACAGACTCAGTCATGAGCACACTTCCTTACCTTTTAATCTACAACTGTCTATTTCGCCTAAAAATCGTATTCCCCTTTTAGAAAATTTATTTTAATGAAGAAAATCATGAAACGTGCATATCATCTTTTTTCTTTATGGTAAAATGTGATATAGTAGATGAATAGTTATGATTAAGTTTTAAAGTTGGAGGTTTTTATGTCATATACGAGTTTTCAGGTAGGAGAAAAATTTCCTCTTCCAATAAAAGCCCAAGGTGACGGTGGTCTTTTTCAATACGACATCAATGGCGCTATGTTCATTTTAAAATTGAGCAAAGTGGATTTAATTGCGATTGAGGCCTTTCGCACAGGAAAAATTGAGTTAGGTCTATTTGTCGCTAACGATATTATTTTCTTATTATACAAAATTGACGGTATCATTAACGGTTGGGGAGACAGCCCTTATTCGGTACACTTTCATACAGAAGAACAACTGCCAAAGTTAGCCGATGTAAAAGGAAAAACAATCAGTTTATATCTTGTTGACAGCCACCTAGATATTTTACTGGCTATGCGTACAATCACTTTACCCGATGCTTTTTTTGATAAGCTAATAGAAAGTACAAAAGATCAATTGGCAAAACCATTTAATAAAGATCAATACATCGCTAATATTCAATCCGTTTGGAGCAAATATACTTCCGAGGCAATGTTTGAACATGCCATTGCCAGACATCAAACAGAGATCGAAATCGCAGCGAAAGCACCAATACAATAAAAAAATGATTCCCGGATTCCCGTATGACGGGAATCCGGGAATCATTTTTTATTGTCTCAGACTGTCGACAAAATAAAATATTTGTGTCGATGATTTAGAAAATATCTAAACCCGTTCCACTTATAAACTAGTACGAAGATAGACTGCCGGTTGGTGAGAAGTGCTCAGATGATAGGAACAGTAAGGGGGTGTGAAGGAGTCGTACTTTCGTACGTCGACGAACAGCAACTTACTGTAACGACGCAGATGAGTGCTTATCGCCGACCCGCGGTCTGTCTGTCCATAGTATGCCTATTCTTTATCACTTTATTTTACTGTAATTTTAAAGCCTGTAGTAGCTTCACCTAGTGCAGCCAATTTTTGAACAGCAAGTTTTTCCTCTAATCGACCTGAAGCTGTCGTTACATCTGGAATACCGCCCCAAGGTTCAATGCAGATAAACGGCGCTTTTTTCGGTGTAGGTGACCACACACAAAGATACGGCATATTTTCATAACTTATTTCTACACAATGCGCAGTTTTAGTCGATTGAATCGTACAGGTTGTCGCGCCTTTTGTTTCAAATGCAAATAAACCCTGCGTAAATAAATCATATTGAAGCGGCAAAGCTTCATCTGTGCTAGCTCCTTCAGTAGCATCTAAGTCAATTAAAAAATCTTTTAAATCTTTTAGTTTCAATAGATTGCGTTTTTTCCTCGGAGAAAAGTGCAGTGCATAGTCTTCAAAACTTGTCCCCTCTGCAATCGGTACATTAAATGCCGGATGTGCACCCAAAGAATAATATAATGTCTTTTGGTCATCCGTATTTTTCACGTAAAAAGTAACAGCAAGTGTACTTTCTACTACTCTATAGTTAATTTCAAAGGAGAAATGAAACGGATACAAATTCATTGTTTCTTCTGAATCGCAAAGCCGAAAAGTAATTTCGTCTTTGCTTTGTTTTGTTACCTTGAATTCATGCGTACGAGCAAATCCATGATTTGTCATTGGGTATATTTTGTTATCATATTCATACTGTTTATTCTTTGACTGTCCAATAAAAGGGAATAAAACTGGAGCATGACCGAACCAAAAATTTGGATCGGCTTGCCATATGTATTCAATATCGCTGTCCTTGCTTTTTAAACTAATAATTTCCGCTCCTTTACTCGTAAATGAAGCTGTGACTTTTTCATTTTCAATTGTAAACTCCACTGTATTGCCTCCCCGATAAAATAATATAATACTATGCAAGCAATTTAAACCCGACCTTTTTATTATAACAGTCTTTAAAAAATTTTCGTTATTTTTTTGCTATAAATTTACAAAGTTTTTTTGCAATTAAGATTTTTCTTAATTACATCATACGCAAAAACACCCTATAAAGAGTCTGCTACATATTTTTTGCAGCCTCTTCATAGGGTATTTTTATATTTTTTACAGGCGACCTTTAAAGCGAACTCTGCACTTCTTTTTTGTCCAAGTGTAAAATTTGCAGCCAAACACGAACTGAGTTTACGATGACAAATACAATCAATACCATCATGACCGCACTCGCACCACCTAAAAGCCACTGTTCTTTTGGTAAATAGAATTGGAAAATATTATAAAAGCCTGCTGTTAGTGCTGTGACAATCATAAAGCATAACGGTACAATCGTTGTCCAAGCATATTTTGCTTTTCCCATTCTGAGGAGCACCGTCGTGCCAATCGCGAGCGTCATACTTGCTAGTAATTGATTGGATAAACCAAATAACGGCCAAATGGATGCAATAGAGCCACCAAATACAAGATAACCCCAAGATCCAGAGATGAGTGCACTCGTGAAGATGATACCAGGCGTCCAATGCACATCGCCCAGTGGTTTATAAACCATCCCGCCGATTTCTTGTAATAAATAACGACCAACACGAGTTCCCGCATCAATAATCGTTAAAATAAACAAGGCTTCAAACATAATTGCGAAGTGATATAAAAATGACATAAAGCTTTCTAGTCCTGGAATTTTAGAGAAGATATGTGCCATGCCTACAGCAAGTGATACTGCTCCACCTGGGCGGCCAGCAACATCTTCACCAACCATTTGCGATAACATTGGTAATTCTTTTATCGTCATCCCAAGTTTTTCAAATACTGCTGGCGCACTGTTAATCGCAAAATAATCTGCTGGAATCAAGCTAGTTGCAGCAATAAGTGCCATAATGCCAACGAAAGACTCTGCAAGCATAGCCCCAAAACCAATTGGTAGTATTTCTCTTTCATTACTTACCATTTTAGGCGTCGTGCCTGTAGCAATAATGGAATGGAAACCAGAAATAGCCCCACAAGCAATAGTGATACAAACAAATGGCCAAACTGGACCTGGGATAACAGGACCACCACCACTGATAAACTCAGTGACTGCTGGCATATGAATTTCTGGCTGAACGAACACAATACCAAGTGCCAAAGCACCAATCGTACCAATTTTCATATACGTGCTTAAATAATCGCGCGGCGCTAAAAGGAGCCATACAGGCAATGCTGCTGCGATAAAACCATAAATAGGTAAGATAATATCTAGTTGTAACCGGCTAAGCGTAAAATATGGTGCCAATGCAGATTGTTGTACCCAAGGACCAGCAAATACAGCCGCAAGTACTAATACAACACCAATGAAAGAAGCTTCGCCAATATGACCTGGACGTAAATAACGCATGTAAACACCAACAAATAAAGCGATTGGTATCGTTGCTCCAACAGTAAATGCACCCCAAGGGCTATTAAATAAAGCATTGGCAACGGCAATTGCCATCCCTGCCATGGTAATAACTAAGATAAAAATAACTGCAATTGCCGCAGCAAGACCAGTAGATTTACCGATTTCTTCTTTAGCAATTTCAGCTACAGATAAACCATTATGTCGCATTGATGCAAATAGGATAATCATATCGTGGACCGCTCCACCAATACAAGCACCCACTAAAAGCCAAATCGTTCCTGGCAAATAACCAAATTGCGCTGCAAGCACTGGCCCAACCAAAGGCCCCGCCCCAGCAATTGCTGCAAAATGATGACCAAAAGTTACCCATTTGTTCGTTGGCACATAATCATGCCCGTCATCATTGACCACCGCTGGTGTAGGACGGTTTGGATCAAGTGCTAAAACCTTCGCTGCCATAAAAGCGCCATAATAGCGATAACAAATTGTTAATACTAAGGCAGAAATAATTACTAAATAAAGACCATTCATAAAATAATTCCTCCTTGCTTAAATTACTAAAATTAATTAAATTTTCTGAATTAATTGCAGTTTAATATTAGCTTACTTTCATCTATTAAGAAATAAAAATTCCCTAAACGGATGAAAGTAAACCATGAATAGAAATTATTTAGAAATAATCAGAGTGTGTTTCAAAAAACACACAACCATAAAATTCAAGAGACTGTTACAAGATGCCCAGATGCTAGGCGCTACGAGAACGCGAGTGAGGGCGTACGTGTAGTACGTTGAGCGAGTGCTCGCAGGATGAGCAACGCAGATGGGTATTTTGTAACAGTCTCTATCATTTTAGCCCAAAAATAGTTTTTATCTCTTTAATCTGACTCTTACTTACTGGTATTTCATTTTTACAGTTACAATTCATTTTTAACCAGTAAGTTCCTTTAAACCATGGTACTACTTCTTTCACCTGATCTAAATTTACAATAAAACTCTTATGAACCCGAATCATCGTTGTATTTTCAACCCGCTCTTGCAATTCAGATAATGTACCACTATAATTCAATTCTTCATTTTCAGTTACAATGCTAACCGTCCCATTATTTGCATAGGCATAGATAATTTCATTATAATTTAACAAAATAATTTTACCGGCTTTTTCTACTGGCAACTTTTGCACTAAAATCCTATTGCCACCAAGGGTAGTATCAATTCGACCGGCCACAGTATTCCATTCCTCCGGTTGATAATTTTTCAATCGAGCAATTGTTTTGCTGATTCGCTCTTGCTCAAAAGGTTTTAAAATATAATCAACCGCTCCAATTTCAAATGCTTTTAAGGCAAATTCATCGTAAGCCGTCGCAAATACAATCATAGCTCGTCCTGCAACTTTTCTTAAAATCGCTGCCGCTTCTAGACCACTCATCTCGCGCATATTGATATCTAAAAAAATCACATCCGGTTGTAAATCAGCCGCCATTCCCACGGCTTCAGCGACATTATCGGCATCACCGACAACTTCATTGTCAGGTTCAAGCGATAATAAATATCTCAGTTCATCGCGCGCTGGCAGTTCGTCATCAATAATCAAAATTTTTAGCACCAATATCGCCCTCCAAAGAATTCAGTAATTTCGGTATCGTAATCGTAACGGTTGTCCCTTGATCGATGATACTCTCTAATGTTATCCCATATCCAGCGCCATACTGGCTGTGCAAGCGTTCATCCACATTTTTTAACCCAATATGCCCCTCCAAGCTTGCTTGCAATGGATTGCGCGCAGCCAAATCCATCCCAATCCCATCGTCAATAATTTTAATCTTGATGGAATGCTCCTCTTCTTCGATACGAAGGATGATCGAACCCCCTTCAAGTTTCGGTTTCAAACCATGCCCAACAGCATTTTCAACTAAGGGCTGAATAGTAAGCGACGGGATCAAATAAATTTCGGTATTGATCTCTATTTCTTCTTGAATATATAGCTTTTCTCCATAACGCGCTTTCTCAATAGCTAAATAAGCTCTTACCTGCCCCAGTTCTTCACTTATGGTAATATTTCGTCCAGTTTTATGTAAGGTAAAGCGAAATACAGAACTAAGTTTGGTGAGTAGTTCCCTTGCTAGCTCTGGTTTAGTCCGTACCAACGATATAATCGTATTGAGCGTATTAAATAAAAAATGAGGATTAATCTGCGCTTGCAAAGCTTTTAGTTCTGCATGGGCTGCTTGTTTCGCCTGGCGATCAATTTCCGCCAATTCAAGCTGAATAGAAAATAGATCTGCCACCCCATTGGCAAAGACAATATCCGATTGATTGAGTAAATTACTCGTCGTATAGTACAATTTAAAGGTTCCAATCACCTGGGAGCCACATTTTAACGGCACGATAATCGCACTCGCCAAAGAACACTTTTCGCAATTGCAGCCAATCTCTTCTGGCGTCCGCGCAATATAAATATTTCCACTCTGTAGTACTTGATTCGTCGCTTTGGTAAAGCCTTTATTTTCTGCTAAATGGTGCCTTGCTTCCGCTCCAATAAAAGCCAAAACTTGCTCGGTATCCGTTACCGCAACAGCATGATAGCCACCTTTTTCATAGACGATAGCCGCCGCTGCTTTTGCTGACTCACCATTTAAACCACGTCTAAAATACGGTAAAGTTTTCGCTGCAATCAACAGCGCTTTTTGCGCTTGAATCGCTCCCGCTTGCAATTGCACATCCATAGTCGTTTTAATAATCAGCATAAAAATAGCCAATCCAATAGAATTTGCAACGATCATCGGTACTGCGATATCACTGACTAGCTCAAATGCCAAGTCAAAAGGTCTGGCGGTCAGCAAAATAATCAGCATTTGCATAATCTCGCCAACGATTCCACTAAACAAGGCAACCCACCATGGCACTGGATGATATGGATAATATTTTCTAATCAAGCCTGCCAGCAGACCTTCACAAATATTTGCAAGCGAGCAAGAAAATGCAGTAAAGCCACCCATGAAGTAGCGATGTCCGCCCGCAATCACCCCAGCCATTCCCCCCATAGCCGGGCCACCGATTAAACCAGCCGCCATCACACCGACCACTCTAGAATTTGCTAAAGCATCATTGATAGGAATCCCCGCATAAGTTCCCGCTATCCCAATCAGGCCAAAAATAATTGATAGTTTTATTTTGTCGATTGCAGAAACCGACTGATAATTGATTCGACGAAAAATATTGGTTTGCGATAAGATAAAGGCTAATGTTGCCGCCATACTCATCCGTTCGACCATTTGAAATAACAGAGATTCCTTCATCGCTCACACCTCTATGGTTAATTATAATAGAATGATTGTTTGTTTATCGCTCGCATCGTCGCCAAAATACCATCTAAATGGTCATATTCATGTTGTAACAGCTCTGACAAATCACCTTCTAGCCACATTTCACAGGTTTGCCAATTCATATCCTGATATTTTATTTTACAGCGTTTATACCGCTTTACTTTTACCAACAAATGCGGAAAGGACATACAATCATCCATAACCTCCATTTGTTCTTCATCGATAAATTCTAGCGTCGGATTGATAAAAATAACTGGTTTATCAATCAGCATATATAATAGTCTTTTTTGAACACCAATTTGCGGCGCAGCTATCGCTCGACCAGCGCCATAGGTTGCACGAAACTCTATCAAAGTATCATGCAAATCCTCAACAACTGCTTTAATCTCACCAAGCTCCTCTTTTTTAATATCGCAACTCGTTTCATAGAGCTTTTCGTTCCCCAATAGCAAGATTTCTTTTACCATCGTAATCCCTCCAACGTGATAAAACCGCAAATTTCCCTTATCAGCCTTCTTTACTCAGCAAATTTTCTCGCAGTCGCTTTTCTATTGCTAAAGGTTACTACACCATCATAACCATATTCCTCTGCATACGCTACCGCTTTATCAATATAGCGTCCACAATCTTCTGGTTGATGCGCATCGGAAGAAGTAATGATTGGCAAGTTATGTTTCTTTGCTATTTTTAAAAAATCTGGATAAGGAGAAATCTCGGCAATTGGATAACGGTAAAGCGTTCCTGTATTAATATCAATCGCCATCTTCGCCTTACTTAACGCACTTGCAACTCGCTCTAGTACATGGGTAACATCAAAATCAGGAATATTTTTAAATAGCCTAATATTGAAAGGATGCCCAAGGACATCATACAAACCTCCATTACAAAGGTTTTCAATTTCTTCAGCATACCAAGTATAAATATCCGCTAAAGAATGATTATCCCATTCAGATTTGATATCGGAAAAATCATAGCCCCAGCCTTTGAGAAAATGTACCGAACCAATCACATAATCAAACTTATAATTTGCAATGATTTCTTTCACATGCGCTTGATTCTTAAAATTACAAATTTCTATCCCTGTTTTTACTGGGTAGCCTTTTTCTTTCAGCATATTCATAAAACGAAAATAGTCATCTAAACTATATTTAAATTTATTTTTCGTTAACCATTTCTTTTGATATTCACCAACCACACTATTATCTAAAATAAGCTCATCATAATATAAATCCTTAAACTCTACAAAGCCATGGCTATGCTCAGAAATACCGATTTCGGCAATATCACGATTTTTGGCACTTTCAAAAAATCCTTTTACCCATTCTAAATCATAACTGCCATATTCAAAATGCATGTGATAATCAAACTTCATCAATTAACAAATCCTTTCATTTTAACTTATGTAGCGCATCACATATGTTGATTATCTATAAAATGGTAATAAAAACAGGACGTTAACCTCTCCGCCTCCTTCGTCGGCACCTCTCCTATTAGGAGAGGCTTTACTCTACATAAATTATCATACCAAAATCTTAGCAGTAAAACTTACCGTCTCTAGAGGCTCTCCTAATAGGAGAGCTGGCGCGTAGCGACTGAGAGGTTAACGTTCCCATCATTTTAAATATTCTATACCAGTTTAATATGATGAACGATCAAATAATACTAACAATACAATTTTTTCTGTATAAATCCGGTTAATCAACACGTGTGATAACGCACTAAACTTTTTATCAGTTTACCAGAGATGGTCTATAGGGCATCGCTTGCTTCCTACGTAACACGAGCCCTATAGACCATCTCTGATGATTGCTATATTATGAATCTTTCGTTCACTCTATAGATCACAACTACTATTTCAACTCGTCTAAAACCTTTTCCTGTATCACTTGAATTACTCCATGCTCGCGATTCGTTTTAGCCATAAAGCGGGCCGCTTTTTTCACCTCAGGATGCGCATTTTCCATTGCATAGCTATGATATGCAGACGACATCATTTCCAAATCATTGAGATAATCGCCAAATACCATGGTTTCTTCTCCAGTAAAACCAAAATGCTCTTGAATTTGTTTCACCGCTACTCCTTTGTTCGCACCACGGTTCATAATATCCAGCCAATGCTTGGCACTCACACTTACCTGTAATTGATCACGATACGCATTAAAATAATGACTACTATTATGTTCAGCACCTTTATCATCAAAAATAGCAATTTTTAAGAAATCATCATCGACTGATAAGAAATCTTCAACCACTTCATAACGTGCATAATAAAGTTCAAGCTCATCGATAAATTTTGTAGTTGGAGCCTGACAATAGGCTTTCTTTTTACCAGAAACCAAAATATGCGTATCAGGAATATTTCTCGCGATTTTTAAAATACCTTCTACCATTTCTTTTGACATACCATTAGAAAATAACTCTTGCCCTTTATAGACAACATAAGTTCCATTTTCCGCTAAAAAAAGCATTTCATCTTTATATTCATCAAAAGTATCCAACAATTTATAATATTGCCGTCCACTTGCCGCAGCAAATAAAATTCCCTTATCTCTCAGCTTCGGTACAACTTCACCTAATTCAATTGGCAATTCACCTTTTTCATCCAGTAAAGTCCCATCCATATCCGTCATAATCAGTTTTATCATATCATTTTCCTTTCTATTCTTTATTACGAAAAATCATAAAAATAACATCAGCCTGTAGACAAACTATGGACAGACAGGTCGCGGGTCGGCGATAAGCACTCATCTACGCCCTCCGACAAGGTACTACTCGTCGACGTACGAAAGTACGACTCCTTCGCACGCCCTCACTGTGCCTAGCATCTGAGTACTTCTCACCAACCGGCAGCCTATCTTCGTACTAGTTTATAAGTGGAACGGATTTAGATATTTTCTAAATCATCGACACAAATACTTTATTTTGTCGACAGCCTGAATAACATCTTCTTAGTATACCATGAGTTGTAACTATTTTTTATTCTTTCCCTAAAATAAACGAAAATTGTAAACACAAACAAATAATTTTCGAATTTAGGCTAACTTGAGATTCGTCTTTTGCCGACTTGTTGATTTTCATAGGCAAATCATTATAATCAGAAGCAGATGAGTTGCAATGAAAACTTTTCAACCAAGGCAACATAGACGAATCTTACTACTACATAGCTTTGAAGGCTTTTTGTTTGACCGTAGGGAGTTTAGCCTTCATTGCGTTCTCTGGATATAAACTAGCTTGAGATTCGTCTTTTGCCGACTTGTTGCTTTTCATTGTAACTCATCTGATTTTTTCTATAAAACTAAAGGACAGCCCATCTAAAAAATTCATAGATGCTCTGTCCTTCATTATTTTATAAATTTTTATCCTTTGCGCCCATGGTATAAACACCATGGTTCCTCTGCCATATAATCGCCCTCATGGTAATAAGCCGCGCGCGCACGACAACCGCCACAAGCCACTTTATATTCGCAGCTACCGCAACCGCCCTTGTATTTGAGCGTACGAAGTTCATTTAATACTTCGTTGTTTTTCCAAATTTCATCAAATGGTGTTTCACGAACATCACCAAGCGGTAAATTTAAATACGCACATGGCTGCACCTGTCCTCGTGGACTAATGATACAATACGAAGTTCCTGCTAAGCAGCCACGCCCAAAACGTAATTTCATGCCCATTTGTTTTGCAATCCGCATAAATTGTGGCGCACAAGTTGGTTTTAACTCAATCTTGACTTCTTTTTGCTTATTCATAATCCGTGTTAGTGTATCTTCATATGCTTCCGCTCTTAACGATTCAGCCTCAATCGAAGCTGCCCGGCCAGTTGGCACTAAGAAAAAGAAATGATGGGCAACGGCGCCCTCAGCAACAGCAAAGTCTGTAATTGCTTCGATTTCATTAGAGTTCCAATCCATAACTGTCGTATGGATTTGGAATGGTAAGCCAACTTTATGGCAATTGCGCATACCACGTACCGCACCTTCCCAAGCATCCGGGAATTTACGGAATTGATTATGTTTCGCTTTATCCAGTGAATCCAAAGAAATTCCCATTCCCATCGCACCAGCATCTTTTAACTGCTGTGCCATCTCTTCGGTAATCAGTGTACCATTTGTACCAAATACCGAACGAAGTCCTAAAGAAGTCGCATGTTTTACTAAATCAATAATATCTGGGCGCATGAGTGGTTCACCGCCACTAAAAATCATGATTTTGAAACCAGCTTTAGCAATTTGATCCAAAAGCGTTTTTGCTTCTGCAGTATTGAGTTCTTCTTCCGCTTTACAGCCAGCATCTCTATAACAATGATCACAGTACATATTACATGCATTTGTTGTATTCCAAGAAATAATCATCGATCGTCTCTCCTCAAACTATCAAATTTAGCTTTACTTTAAGCCAATTTCTTCATCTGTTAAATAACAGGCAGGATCCGACTCCCAGAAATCGCCTGTCGTTGCTTCAGCGCGTGTTCTAAAGTTACCATTACAATTATCAAGGTACTGACATTTACTGCAGCGACCTTTTAGTAAATGTTTACGGTCTTTCAAACCAGCTAAAAGTTCATTCGTTTCATCTTGCCAAATTTCACTGAATTTACGTTCGCGAACATTACCAAATGTATGATGTTGGGTAAATTGGTCTGGATGTACATACCCCATCGGATCAACTTCACCAAAAGCAATACCAGAGCGATTGCCACCATTCATCGAAATATAGTCTTTGATTTGAGTCGCTAATGCGTCATCGCCTTCAGCCAGCGCTTTTATATACATGTAAACACCATCACAATGATTGTCTACAGTTAAGATTTCTTTCTTCAAACCACGTGCTTCAAAGTCTTTGGTACGACGAATAATCGTATCCATGGCTTTACGCGATTCCTCTGGCGTAACATCTTCAGCCATCATCGCATTGCCACGACCGGAATATACCAAATGATAGAAACAAACACGGTCGATATTTTCTTCTTCAATAAAGTCAAAAATATGATCTAATTCTTGTATGTTGTGATGATTAATCGTGAAACGTAAACCTACACGTTGTCCAACAGCAACACAATTTTTAATTCCTTGCATTGCAGCCTCAAACGCGCCTTCTTTACCACGAAACTTATCATTTACTTCACGTAAACCATCCAAAGAAATTCCCACATAACCTACACCGATATCCTTGATCTTTTGTGCAACCTCACGTGTAATCAACGTACCATTCGTAGATAGCGTCGGTCTTACGCCTTTCTGGGCAGCATAAGTTGCAAGTTCAAAAAAGTCTGGTCTGATTAATGGTTCTCCACCGGAAAATAACAGCACAGGTACATTAAAATCTGCCAAATCATCAATAAATTGTTTAGCTTCCACTGTCGTTAATTCATTTTGATACTTTTTCGCATCAGAACTCATATAACAATGACGGCAAGTCAAGTTACAAGTACGAGTAGAATTCCAAACAACCACTGGACCTGCTCCTTCACGTACACCATGACGAGCAGATCTTGAACCTTTTGTATAACGTAAAGAGTCTCCAAAGTATTCCGTTGCAAATAATAATTTAGTAACACTTATCATCTTTTCATCTCACCTACAAATATCTCTCTTTAATCTCATAATATAAATACACAAAACTTATAAAATACCAAAATATAATATATTTCAATTATATCACCACAAAAAAGAGAATACTACTCATAATTGAATAGTATTCATTATTTTTATATTATCAGCATTTGTTCTTTTGGTCAATCAATCATTTTTAAAATACGTACAAAATATCCTAGCTACTTTTTGTAGAAAAAAACATTGTGCTACACTATTTTTTCAAAACAATTCCATCTAAGATCAACGTTAATTTATACTGAATGTTCGTCATAAAACTCATTTCTAAGCTACTAAAAGAAGCCGCTTGGAACACGGAGTGAAACATTTCCGTAATCAATTCTGCTGGAATATCCTGCCGAAACTCGCCTGCTTCCTGCCCATTTTTGATGATACTATCAAAAATACTCTTAAAAGTTAGCCCACTTGCTGGATGCATATGCTCTTTGGGCATTGCACTTTTATTAGCAGCACTCAAAAATAATGGCAAAACGAATCTATTTTTATCTAAAATTTTAGCCGTAAGTAAGCACATTTCAGTCAATATTTCGGATGCTGGTTTTGTTTCTTTTAACAAGGTCTCAAAAAATTGATTGATCTCTTCAACTATTTCTGACAGTAAACTTTTTAAAATTTCTTCTTTAGATTGAAAATAATTATAAAAAGTTCCAATCCCCAAATCAGCCTCATTCATAATATCAGCAACTGCTGTCTCCTGATAACCCTTTTGGCTAAACAATTTTACAGCAGCATCAACAATAGCTTTTTTAGAATTAATCTTTTTGCGTTCCCGACGATTTATTGAATCCACCACTTAAATTGCCTCCTCTAAAACTTCGTTAAAAATTATAACTCTTTCAATTATACTTCATCTAATGAATATTTCAATAAAAACATGAATGAACTTCATAGTTGAACAAAAATATCGTGCATTACTTTATAACACAAAAGCAATACACAGTAAATCTGGCACCTTTGATTCTCTGCTCCCATATTTCTAGAAAAAAAGTTCATATATTCCTTAATTTTACAAATTAATTTAATTGTGATATATTCTATATGTAGATACTAGCAAAAGAATACGTTTTTAAGGATGAAAATAGCTGTATCAGAAATACAAGGAGGTTATAACATGCAGATCCAGAAACAAAACAGTTTGCAATTTTTTACAACTAATAGTATTACTGCGCTGACTGTTAATAAAACTTCTGTTGGAACAGCCCAGACTCTTCTAGGGACATCACCGATTACGACAGCGTTCAATGTTACCATCAGCGACAAAGGAAAAGAAGCCCAAACGAAAAGTGAACAGCTAAGGCATGATGTAGTACAGGAAGACAGTCCTGGTGAGGCTACAGATGAGCTGAACGCACTGGATGCAAAGGAACAGGAACGAAAGAGCAAGCTGCAGGTCAAAGATGCTTTGCAGAAACAGCTTGACGAAGATGATGGCAAGCTTACTGACGATGACAAACAAACCATTCAAGATGAAATCGACAAACTTACAAACGAAACTAAAACGCCTGATGATAAAATCAATGAAATCAATGATAAAATATCAAAATTGACAAAAGATATAGATACTATGTCACCAGATGACCAGATGATGGTGAGCAATAGAGTAGTCGCCTATAAAAAAGATATTCAAGCAATAAAAGCAGATCAAAAAAAAGCGTATGATGCTCGGCATAAATTAGAAACGCAGTCACGGCAAGAAAAGGCTGATCAGATGTCAAACGACATGAAGGCGACGGAAACAACTGAGGCTACAGCCGCAAGCAAAGAAAAGAACTCTGCTGACAATACAGCTGTAGCAGTAGTAAGTAAAATGCTGACCGATTCGGGCAGTCTGTCTTATATAGATAATGAAATAAATAAAGACAAGGACAATAGTGATACTAAGATTGATACAGATAGCAGTCAGCAAATAAACCCTGATGGCAAAAAAGTACATCACAGCCAGAAGAAATCCGAAGATAAATCTAGCATCAAAGTAACAAATGATAATGTTCAAAATGAAGAAAATGCCGTTGATTAAAAATTCTAATAGCATCTCAGATAATTTTGTGCAAACTGTTTTTTTAAACAAGCAAATTTTCTCCACCACAAACGCGTGAAAAAAAATGAGTAAGTTCTACATTCGTATATAAACCGAAAAGAACTTGCTCATTTTTTTACTTTGAATTCTTAACTGCGACCAATCGATCAGAGGCACGTTTTAGAATGCGGTCTATCATCCCCTTACGTAGACACTCCTCGCGTCCCTTTCCATTACAAATGACTATTGACAGATGCTATAGAGTAGTATATCCTAGAATTCACAGTACCAATTTTGTCTTTTTGGTACAAACTGATTGAGGTGATATAATTTTGCGTAATCAAATTCTCATGGCCGCTGCCGACGAGATGAAAATCCGCGGCGTAAAGTTTACCATGAGCGACTTAGCAAGACGTCTTAGTATAAGCAAAACTTCTTTATATGATCATTTTGCCTCCAAAAATGAGCTTGTGCATGACATTTTAACTACAGCCATCGATGATATTGAAATTCAGGAACAAGAAATTTGTAACAACTCCAAGTTATCCATCGTGGAAAAAATTCAAGGTTTGCTTAAAGTCTCGCCAAAAGTATTTGGTCCAATTAACAATCCTCGCCTCTATGATGATCTTGGTCACTATTATCCTAGTGAATGGCATTTGGTATCAGACTTTCGTCAAAAGCATCTAAATCATTTGAAATACCTTATCGATGAAGCTATCGAAAGTAACTCAATACGGCCAATCAATGTATCTGTATTTAAACAAATCGTAACCAGTACTATGAATGATCTATTAAGCCACCGATTTCTCGAGGAAAGCAACATGACATCTGCAGATGCATTATCTGCAATGACGGATATTATCGTCTTTGGCTTACTCCACCATAAAGAATAAGGTTTTTCCCTCTGTTATTTTTAAATCGCACTGTTGTGCGATTTAAAAATACATTTTTGTACTGAAAATACCCAAATTGAAATTCATGGTACAAAAATATGTTGTTTGTTAATATATACGATGAATTAAAGTTTTTAAGTGAATTTGTCAATATAAAAAAGTAAACTAACAGGGCTGGTGGCAAATCATGAAAATAAGAGCAACGCAAGAAGAATTAAACGCAATTAAAATTGCGATGGATAAAGAGAAATCAGTACGTGTTTATAAAAGATATCTTGCCCTATATTTGTTTCTTTCGGGCAAGATCTGTAACGAAATATCGGACATTATAGGAATAACAGCAATTACAGTTTGCAATCTTCACAAAACATATAAAAAAGAAGGTCTTGCTGGAATTCCTGACAAGTCGATACCGGGAAGGCCAGTTCGACTTACTCAAGAACAACGAAATGTATTAAAACAAGTTATTCTAAACAACATACCGTCTGATGTCGGATTTTTAACAGATTTTAATTGGACAGCAGGTTTGATTGGTAAGTTTATAAAAAGAGAATATGGTTATGACTATTCCATTCGCGGAATTACTGGCCTGCTAAAGCGTATGGGACTTTCCTACACCCGACTAACCTATGTACTTGCAAAAGCAGATAAGGAAAAACAAGAGCAGTTTGTACAAAATTTCGAAACTGTAAAAAAAACTCTTGAATGATGATATCCAACGAATTCTCTTTGAAGATGAATCCATGATCAGAG
>Ga0316600_10000086_pt1 | contig 70793 bp, 66 predicted proteins | sample OWC_soil_day5_CT_FD_207652 | JGI IMG/M metagenome (GOLD analysis project Ga0316600, IMG submission 207652) | Wetland soil microbial communities from Old Woman Creek delta, Ohio, United States - OWC_soil_day5_CT | ecosystem: Environmental > Terrestrial > Soil > Wetlands | place: USA: Ohio... | reverse complement strand
GCCTTGGCAAGGCGATGCTCTACCGCTGAGCTATTTCCGCATGCAAATTGAATGGTGCCTTAGGACAGAATCGAACTGCCGACACGAGGATTTTCAGTCCTCTGCTCTACCGACTGAGCTACCAAGGCATAATGGCGACCCGGATGGGACTCGAACCCACGACCTCCGCCGTGACAGGGCGGCATTCTAACCAACTAAACTACCGGGCCATTTCAATGACATTTTTTAGTATATCATTTCAATCAATTGATGTCAACGTATGATTCTTAACTTATTCATACATCAGCAACATCTATTATTATACACACATCAATAAACAGTGTCAACAATTTTTTATTTTCAAATCATTCCGGCTTTTTTATATAAATCATAGAAATGATTTGTCGGTCCTACACCATGTCCTAATTGGAATCCATATGTAATTGCCATTGTGATATATTGTTTTGCAATAACAACTGATTCTCTAACACTTAACCCCTTAGCTAATCCACTGGCAATTGCCGAAGAAAATGTACATCCAGTTCCATGCGTGTGCCTAGTATGAATACGTTTATTCGGAAAAAGTTCAATTGTATTTCCATCATAGAGCATATCACAGGCATCGCCTTCTAAATGTCCACCTTTTACAACAACATATTGTGCCCCCATTTTTTTTATCGCGATTGCAGCTTTTTCCATTGTTTCTTCATCTTTCACTTCGAATCCTACAAGTTCTGTTGCTTCATGCAAATTCGGCGTAACAACAAGCGCCTTCGGAATCAAAGTTTTTCTCAGCGTATCCACAGCTTCTTCTTTTAATAAATGACTACCACTCTTAGATATCATAACTGTATCGAGCACAATATTTTTTGCAACGTTTTTTTTCAATCTACTAGCAACTTCAAAAATAATATCACTACTAGATAACATGCCAATTTTGACTGCATCGACTTTGATATCTTGATAAACGGCATTCATCTGCGCCGCAATGATTTCATTATCCATCTCGCGTATTGCAGTTACTCCACAAGTATTTTGTGCTGTTATCGCAGTAATGACACTCATCCCAAATACGCCAAGTGCAGAAAATGTTTTCAAATCGGCTTGTATTCCTGCTCCCCCACTAGAATCAGAACCGGCAATTGTTAATGCTGTTCTCATCATCATATCACTACTTTCTATTCATTCTCAGTTATTCTCATTCTAATTTCTTTTAACCTAGGAATCAGATGCTCTTCTAACTTCTCTTCTAGATCAATCAATTCATGTGAATCAAATATATAATTCATTTCAGGAATACGATTAATCCTTGCTTCACCAAAAAACTCATCCCGAAAAATATTATAATAAATAATAAAATTACTTTCCGTCGCAAAATCACAATAATCAAAAATAATATAAGAGCCATTTACAATACGAAGCGGTTCACTTGGTTTAATAAATAACTGAAAACCTTCTATCTTTTCCGGTAAGTTGTTCACATATTGCCATTCTAAGACTTTTTTATCTACAACGATACTATCAATATCGTCTTTATTAAAAATCGCCAATGATTTTAATAATCGTTCAAAACGTTCTTTTAGTATTTTTTCTTCCATGTCTTGCTTCGCTGTGATAAATTCAATATTACAAAATTCAGTTAACCCCACCGTTGTTTTTACCTTATACTCTTTAGTCTCATCATGATAATACAAGGTTACCTTCCGCCTAGTTGTTGGATTAGAATAACTAAGTATATTATAAATATCCCCGTCAGCATATAATTCATATTTTAATGCAAAACCAAAACATTCCTTCGGTAAGTCTTTTATATATTGCCATTCATTTACTTCTGCAATTATTTTTTCTTCCGTATCTTTCTCCATATCCATATCAATCCCTCTTTTCCCCTTATCTTTTATTCTATCTTTTTAATCAAAAGCCCTGCTAAATATTTTTATACTAGAAAATATAAAATGCCCCGCATTAAAATGCGGGACATTTTATAAAACGAAAAAATTATTTAACTTGAAAAGTTTTACAATTTGTTTCCGAAGAAGAATCACATTTTTTTGTTTCAGAAGATACTTCAATCGCACTTGCTTGACACAAATCACCAGCATGATAATATTTACAGCTATCAACAATACATTTTACATCTTTAGCCAATAACATCACCTCCTAACAAGCTTATTATCTACAAATATAGACTGTTTTTATTCACAATCTATATTTATATTTTTACACTATATGGAAGGATTTTTGAACTAAACCTCGAACAAATAGTATTATTGTCAATTCTTATAAAGTGGATTTATCTTTTATATTGTTAGGAGTGAAATAAAATGAATTTAAAAGAAGTAAAATTAAAAGCGAAACAGTTAGGTATTTTACCCAAAACATTAAAAAAAGCCGAACTCATCCGCGAAATACAAAAAGCTGAAAATAATCATCCCTGCTTCGGTCTCGCTGTTGATCACTGCGATCAACTTAATTGTCTATGGCGTAAAGATTGTATTAAGTAAATTTAAAAATCTATTTTATGTTATTTTAATTTGACAATTATGAAACTTCTATTCTTCTACCACAAAACACCGCATTTCAATTTATTGAAAGCGGTGTTTTTTACATGTGCCTATTTGTTTAAATAAAAAAAGAACTCCTAACTGGAATTCTCTTAATTGTATAGTGGCAGGGGCAGAAGGACTTGAACCCTCAACCAACGGTTTTGGAGACCGCTACTCTACCAATTGAGCTATACCCCTATGGAGCGGAAAACGAGATTCGAACTCGCGACCCCCGCCTTGGCAAGGCGATGCTCTACCGCTGAGCTATTTCCGCATAACTGGCGACCCGGATGGGACTCGAACCCACGACCTCCGCCGTGACAGGGCGGCATTCTAACCAACTAAACTACCGGGCCATATTAAACAATTCACCTAACAAATAAATATTATACAGGAAACATTTTATTATGTCAACAATTAATTTTTATAAGGAAAGATCGGCATGTAAATACGCTATTTTAAATATGCATTTACATGCCAACCACCATTGACCTTAAATTATAATTTTCTACTACCACGTTTGGTCATCAGTTGACCTTCTTTACAAAGTGGACAATCATCCGGTTGATATGTTGTAACAGTAAGATGAAGTAAAGCTTTATATGGAACTTCATCAAAACTTGCTTTGCCACAGCTACGATCAACCAACATCCCAATACCTACAGGTATGCCGCCTTGCTCTTTAACAACTTCAACTACTTCTTTGATAGAACCGCCAGTTGTCACAATATCTTCAACAATAAGCACTCTTTCGCCTTTAGCAATTTTAAAACCACGACGCAATGTCATTTTACCATTTTCACGTTCTGTAAATATAGCACGTGTTCCAAGCGCTTTCCCCACTTCATGCGCGAGTAAAATTCCACCAGTAACAGGACCAACAACAACCTCAATATTTTCATCAACAAATTTATCTGCTAATGCCTTACACAGTTGTTCTGTATATTTAGGGTGTTGTAACACTTGGAATTTCTCTACGTACATTGGGCTATGTAAGCCAGATGTTAGTAAAAAATGTCCTTCTAATATCGCACCGGTTTTAATAAACAGTTCTTTTACTTCTGCTTCTGTCATTTATTTTACAACCTCCATCTCTTTTATTATGTTTAATGCCGCTTCTTTTGGGTTTGCTGCCGCTGTAATTGGACGCCCAACAACGAGATGGCTGGCTCCACTAGCAAGTGCACTTGCTGGAGTAGCAATTCTACTTTGATCGTTTACTGCCGCACCAACTGGTCTTACCCCAGGTGTAACAATCATGAAATCTTTGCCACAAGCCGCGCGAATAGCTGCTGCTTCTTGTGGAGATGCAACTACACCATCAAGCCCAGCTTCCTTCGCAAGTTTTGCCAAACGAACCACTTGCTCTTTAATCGGGGCTTCCTGACCAAGACTATCCCAATCAGATTCATTCATACTCGTAAGAATGGTCACAGCAATTAAATTCGGTCTTGTAATACCAATTTGATCCGCTTCTTTTTGCAAGTTTTCTACTGCAGTTTTCATCATGGTATAACCACCAGATGCATGCACATTGAGCATAGTTGCACCAAGTCTCGTTAGCGCCCCCAAGCCCTGTGCTGTTGTATTTGGGATATCATGAAGTTTTAGATCTAAAAAAACTTCTTTTCCTTGTTTACGTAGATATTCAATTACAGAACTTCCTACACTGTAGAAAAGCTCCATACCTACTTTATAATACGTTACACTATCGCCTAGTTTCATAACCAAAGCTTCAACTTTGTCCATACTATGAAAGTCTAGTGCTACGATAAGTCTATTATCCGCCATACTATTTCTCCATACCATTATATTATTTGTTGATTTTTATTTGTCCAATCAATTGACTTACATGCGTTAAATTTTTCTTAACCAGATACTCTTGAATCCCTTTAGCTACATCTTCTACCACAGAAGGGTTAACAAAATTTGCGGTACCAACCGCAACTGCACTGGCGCCAGCTAAGAAAAACTCTATCGCATCTTCTGCTGTCATGATACCACCCATACCGATAATTGGTATTTTTACGGCTTGTGCTACCTGCCATACCATTCGTATAGCCACTGGTTTTACCGCTGGACCGGAAAGTCCACCTGTAATATTGCCTAGTACAGGTTTCCAAGTATTCACGTCAATTACCATACCAATCAATGTGTTAATCATAGAAATCGCATCAGCACCAGCTTCTTCCACTGCTTTTGCCATATCAACAATATCTGTAACATTAGGTGATAATTTAATAATAACAGGTTTACTTGTACTAGCCTTTACTTCACGTACCACTGCTGCTGCACTTTCACGGTCAGTACCGAAAACAATACCGCCTTCTTTTACATTTGGACAAGACACGTTAAGTTCTACTGCCGCAACACCATCAACATCAAGAATTTTTGCAAGCTCCCCGTATTCTTCTACTGTGCTGCCAGAAATATTTACAATAATCGGGACATCATATTTTTTTAAACGAGGTAATATATCACTTAAGAAATGTTCTACCCCTGGGTTTTCTAAGCCAATACAGTTCAGCATTCCACTTGGTGTTTCTGCAATTCTTACGCCTACATTACCACTCCGAGGTAATAAGGTTGTCCCTTTTACGACAATAGCGCCCATTTCATTTAGATCAACAAAATCACTGTACTCTTCACCGAAACCAAAAGTTCCTGAACCAGTCATGATTGGATTTTTCATTTTTATACCAGCAATATCAATTGCTAGCATACTTTCACTACTACTCATTAAAGCACCTCCTCAGCCCAAAAAACCGGACCGTCAGTGCAAACTTTTTTACGTTTATCACCAAGTTTACTTGCACAAGTACAAGATAAGCATGCACCAATCCCACACGCCATATATTTTTCCATCGAAATTTGACAAGGAATCTTATGTTCTTTTGCGAATTTCGCTACCGCTTCCATCATAACATGAGGTCCACAGACAAAAATACGGTCAAATTGATTTGATTTTACAAGATCAGGTAAAGCACTTACTGTAAAACCTTTCGTTCCCATAGAACCATCATCTGTTGTAATATGAATTTCTTTTGCCAATCCTTCATACATCGGTTGCCAAAACATTTCTGTTTTATTTCTACCACCCATTAAAACCGTCGTAGTATGCGGGTTAAGCCGCTGAGCTAAAAAGATCAGCGGCGCTATCCCCATCCCGCCCCCTACAAGAAGAGGACGTTCACAAGTTAAATCAAAACCATTGCCTAAAGGACCTAGACAATTTACTTCGTCATTTGTTTTTAAATTTGCTAGATGAGCAGTACCTTTACCGACAATTCTATAAATAAGACTAAGTGTACCAGATTCTACATTCACATTCGAAATGCTAATCGGGCGACGAAGTAATGGCTCGCCTGTTGCAACTTTTACATGAACAAATTGACCGGGTACGGCTTGCTGAGCTATTTTAGGTGCGTAAACAATTAATTCTTTTACATCATCTGTAATATTTTTATTCTCAACAATCGTCGTATCAATAGCAATTTTAGGCAAGAGTATCGCCTCCACCAACATAGTCTTGTAATGCTAATGCGTATACCAAGCGACGTTCACGCATGAAGTTTAGGACACGTAGGACTTCCCAAGCAGTATCCATCGAAGTTAAACAAGGAATTGCATGTTCTACTGTTGCACGACGAATTTTGAAACCATCGCGTTCAGAGCCTTTTCCTTGCGTCAATGTATTGATTACTAGGTTAATTTTACCTGTTTTAATCATTTTAATGATGTCCGCTTTATGTTCATGTACTTTACTTACAACATCCACTTTGATACCTAGCTCTTTAATTGTTTTTGCAGTACCTGCTGTTGCAACTAAATGGAAACCAAGATCAGAGAATGCTTGTGAAAGTTGCTCAACTTCTTCTTTATCTTTATCAGCTACAGTGAAGAGAATCGTACCATGTGTCGGAATGTTCATACCAGCACCAGTAATCGCTTTGTATAAAGCCCGTGCATAGTGATAATCAATCCCCATAACTTCACCAGTTGATTTCATTTCAGGCCCAAGCGAAATATCTACATCTTGCATTTTTGCGAACGAGAATACTGGCGCTTTTACCGCGATATGTGGTTTAGCAGGAAGTAACCCTGGTTTATAACCAAGTGATTCTAATGTTTCTCCCATTGCAATACGTGTAGCAACGTTAACCATCTTCACATCCGTTACTTTACTCAAGAATGGAATGGTACGACTAGAACGAGGATTTACTTCAATTACATATACTTTATCATCCATAACAACATATTGAATGTTAAGCAGACCTTTAACATTTAAACCAACTGCTAATCGTTTTGTATAATCGATGATGGTATAAATTACTTTTGCTGATAGTGTTTGTGGTGGATATACCGCAATACTATCACCAGAGTGAACACCTGCACGTTCAATATGTTCCATAATACCAGGAATCATAACCTCTTTACCATCGGAAATACCATCTACTTCAACTTCTGTACCTTGCATATATCTATCAACTAAAACTGGATGTTCTGGTGATGCTTTTACCGCGCGGCCCATATAGTCACGAAGTTCATCTTCATTATATACAATCTCCATTGCTCTGCCACCTAATACATAGGAAGGACGAACAACAACCGGATAACCAATTTCATTTGCCGCTGTAATTGCATCTTCTGAGTTTGTTACACTAGCACCTTGTGGACGAGGAATGCCAATGTTTTCAAGCAATTCATCAAAACGTTCTCTATCTTCAGCTCTGTCAATATCATCAACAGAGGTACCAAAAACCTTAACACCTGCTTTTGCTAAAGATTCAGCTAAGTTAATTGCAGTTTGGCCACCAAACTGTACAATAACCCCTTCTGGCTTTTCTTTATCAATGATGTTTAATACATCTTCTGGTGTTAATGGCTCAAAATAAAGTCTATCAGACGTATCAAAGTCGGTACTTACTGTTTCTGGATTGTTGTTTACGATGATAGATTCAATCCCCATTTCACGTAGTGCCCATACAGAGTGAACGGAACAGTAATCAAATTCTACCCCTTGACCAATACGGATTGGTCCAGAACCAAGCACCATCACTTTACGCTTATTCGAAGGAATCACTTCATCTTCTTGTGCGAAAGTAGAGTAATAGTAAGGTGTAGCAGCCTCAAATTCAGCCGCACAAGTATCAACCATTTTATAACATGGTATAACACTGAAAGATTTACGGATTGCTCTGATCTCTTCCATTGGCTTACCAACGATTTCAGCAATGGAACGATCCGCAATGCCTAGTTTTTTCGCCGCAAGCATTAATTCTTCTGTTAATGGCTCTTTGGCGATACGATTTTCCATCGTTGTGATTCTTAAAATTTTATTTAAGAACCATTTATCAATTCTCGTAATCTCATGAATTTCATCTACAGTTGCGATATCTCTACGAAGCGCTTCTGCTATAACAAAGATACGTTCATCATCAATACTTCCCAAAGCTTCTTTCACTTTTTCATCTGACCAAGCATCTATATCATTCATATGAAGACGATTTACACCGATTTCAAGTGAACGTACTGCTTTTAAGATCGCGCCTTCAAACGAACGATCAATTGACATTACCTCACCAGTTGCCTTCATTTGTGTTCCGAGTTCTCTATCGGCAAAGATAAATTTATCGAATGGCCAACGTGGGAATTTCACTACACAATAATCTAATGCTGGCTCAAAACAAGCCATTGTCTTTTTCGTTACCGCATTCACGATTTCATCTAAATGATAGCCAATGGCAATTTTTGCAGCTACCTTTGCAATTGGATAACCTGTTGCTTTGGAAGCAAGCGCACTAGAACGACTTACACGAGGGTTTACTTCAATTACTATATAATTGTTACTATTAGGATCTAACGCGTATTGTGCATTACAGCCACCTTCGATTCCAAGTTCACGGATAATCCGAAGGGATGCACTACGAAGCATTTGGTATTCATGATCACTTAACGTTTGCGTAGGTGCAACTACAATACTATCACCAGTATGAACACCAACTGGGTCGAAGTTTTCCATATTGCATACAGTAATACAGTTATCATTAGAGTCACGCATTACCTCGTACTCAATTTCTTTCCAACCAGCAACACTACGCTCAATTAGTACTTGACCAATCATACTGTATTTCAAGCCACGAATTACGGTTGCAATCAAATCCTCTTCATTATCTGCGATACCGCCACCAGTACCACCCATAGTATAAGCTGGGCGAACAATGATCGGATACCCAATTTTATTTGCAAAAGCAACTGCAGATGCTACATCTTCTACAATCGTACTTTCTGGAATTGGTTCACCAATTTTTTGCATTGTTTCTTTAAATAATTCTCTATCTTCAGCCTTTTTTATCCCTTCTAGCGATGTACCTAGAAGCTCTACGTTGTATTTTTCTAAAATTCCTGCTTCAGAAAGTTTTACTGCAAGATTTAGACCAGCTTGGCCACCTAATGTTGCAAGCAAACCATCAGGTTGTTCTTTGCTAATAATTTCTTCTAAGAACTCTACTGTTAACGGTTCAATATAAACGCGATCAGCAATGTTTGCATCCGTCATAATTGTTGCAGGGTTACTGTTCACCAATACAACTTCTAAGCCTTCTTCTTTTAACGCACGACATGCTTGTGTTCCAGCATAGTCAAACTCCGCAGCTTGGCCAATGATAATTGGGCCGGAACCAATTACTAGTACTTTACGCAAATATTCTTTTTTTGGCACAGATTATTCCCCCTTCGTAAGCATCGTCCAGAATTCATCAAATAAATAGGTGTTATCATCTGGTCCAGGTGATGCTTCTGGATGATATTGTATGGAAAACATAGGTAGGTCGTTATGACGCATACCTTCTACTGTACCATCATTAACGGCACGATGTGTCACTCGCACTGGTAATTTAGCTAAAGATGCTTCATCTACAGCATAACCATGATTTTGTGAAGAAATGTGAATTCGACCCGTCAATAAGTTTTTCACCGGTTGATTAGAACCACGATGTCCAAATTTCAATTTATAAGTATCAGCACCCAAAGCGAGTGCTAATAATTGATGCCCTAAACAAATACCAAATATCGGTTTTTTACCCAATAATTCCTTTACTGTTTCAGTGACTTCAGGAATATCTTTAGGATCTCCAGGCCCATTTGAAAGAAAAATTCCATCTGGTCTCATCGCCAAAACTTCTTCTGCCGTAGTATGGGATGGGACAATTGTTAAGTTACAACCGATTTTGTGCAATTCTCTTAAAATATTTTGTTTGATACCAAAGTCCATGACCACAACACTTGGGCCATCATTTTCTATCTTATAAATTTCAGGTGTTGTTACTGCTTTTACAACATCTGTTTTTATCGGCGTTGCAAACAAAGCATCGATTTCTTCCTGCGAAGCGTTTTCACTAATAATAACACCCTTCATCGTACCTGCAGAACGAATTTTCCTCGTTACTGCTCTTGTATCTACACCGTAAATACAAGGAATGTTATTTTCTGTTAAGAAATTGCTCAACGTGCCTTGTAATTGCCAATTACTTGCCTCTTCACAAAGTTCACCAATAACAAAACCATTTACAAAAGGTTTTCTCGATTGATTAAAAATTTCGGAAATGCCATAGTTACCGATCATCGGATACGTCAGTGTTACAATTTGGCTGCAATATGATGGATCTGTAAGGATTTCCTGATAACCACTCATACCAGTATTAAATACAACTTCACCAGTAGATTTAGCATCATTTAGTAAGTTACCATAAAAAACGCTACCATCTTCTAATATTAATTTTCCCTTCAAAAGAGCACCTCCGTTTTATATAACTCGCTATCAATTAGCAAATAATTTCGCCGTCTTTCATGACGATTTTACCATCTACAATGGTTGCTACTGCTTTACCTTTTAGCTTTTTACCAACAAAAGGTGAATGAGAACCACGTGTATAGAATTTAGCTGCATCAACAGTCCATTCTAGTTCTGGATCAATCACTGCAATATCAGCTACAGCACCAACTTCAAGTACACCACTTGGTAAGTTAAATGCTGCTGCAGGCTTACTCGTCATGTTCGCAATAATTTCTCTTAATTCAATTTTTCCAGTATGATAAAGTTCCGTTAAAACTACACCAAGTGATGTTTCAAGACCTGGAAATCCACTTGGAGCAAAACGATATTCAACATCTTTTTCTTCATAAGCATGTGGTGAATGATCTGTTACGATTGCATCTATTGTACCATCTTTTAACCCTGCTACCATCGCATCTACATGATCCTGCGTTCTAAGCGGCGGATTCACTTTCGTAGAAGCATCAAAATTATTAACTAAACTATCTGTCATTGTTAAATGATGCGGTGTTACTTCTGCCGTTACTTTTACACCACGTGCTTTCGCTTGACGAATCAATTCAACCGCACCCTTACTACTTACATGTGCAATATGAATTCTTGCATCCGCATATTCAGCAAGCAAAATATCTCTTGCTACAGCGATATCTTCAGCAACACTTGGACGACCTTTCATCCCCATGATTGCCGATTGTAAACTTTCATTCATGATACCATCTTCAACCAAAGTTTCTTCCTCTGCATGAGAAATGATGACACCACCAAAAGTACGCAGATAATCAAGACCATTTAAAAGAAGTTTCGCACTTGGTACATAATGACCATCATCAGAGAAAGCAACTGCCCCAACGGAGAGCATATCCCCTATTTCAGCGAGTTCCTTTCCCTCTTGTCCTTTACTCAATGCCCCAATTACTTTTACATTGACAACCGCATCTTGTCTAGCCCGTTCAGCCAAACCATTGACTACAATCGCACTATCAACAACAGGTTTTGTATTTGGCATACAAGCAATCGTTGTATAACCGCCCGCTGCTGCTGCTTTTGTACCAGAAGCAAAATCTTCTTTTGCTTCTTGACCTGGTTCGCGCAAATGTACATGCATATCAATAAGCCCAGGAGTGATAACAAGTCCAGTTGCATCAAAAATTTCTGCATCATCCGCAGACAAATCTTTACCAATTGCAGCGATTTTACCATTTTCAATTAATATATCACTAATTTGATCAAAATCTTTTGCAGGATTGATTACTCTCCCAGTTTTAATTATTAATTTCAATTTTCTTTCCTCCAGTCAAAACTAAAGTTAATAAAGCCATGCGTATTGCAACACCATTTTGAACTTGCTCTTGAATTGCAGAATGGTTGCAATAAGCAACATCTGGTGAAATTTCAAGACCTCTGTTCATTGGTCCCGGATGCAATACCAACACGTCATCTTTAGCAGTTTCAAGGCGCGCTTGATTTAAACCAAACAATCTTGCATATTCGCGAGGTGACGGAAATAACCCAGTCTTTTGACGTTCAAGTTGAATTCTAAGTACATTGATAACATCAGCATTTTCTACAGCTTCTTCAATGCGGTCATGCACAAAAATCCCCTCTTCTTGTTCCAAGAAACGTGGCATTAATGTTTTAGGCCCGGCAAGATGAACCTCAGCGCCCATTTTACGCAATCCCCAAATATCAGAACGCGCAACACGGCTGTGTAAAATATCACCAAGAATCGCTACTTTTAAACCTTCTAATTTATCTTTATGTTGTAAAATTGTAAACATATTTAATAATCCTTGAGATGGATGAGCATGAGCACCATCACCAGCATTGATAATTGCAGGACTAACAACTTTTGTTGCGTATTCAGCAGCACCTTCTGCTTTATGCCGCATTACAATAGCATCTACGCCCATAGCTTCAACTGTAAGTAAAGTATCTCGTAAACTTTCACCTTTTACAATACTACTAGTACTAGCTGTTATATTAACAACATCAGCACCAAGATATTTACCAGCTAATTCAAAAGAAGTTCTTGTTCTTGTACTTGGCTCATAAAATAAATTCACAATAGACTTACCACGTAAAGCAGGAACCTTTTTAATATCTCTGTTGATAATGTTTTTCATTTCTTTTGCAGTTTCCAAAACCAAATTAATTTCATCTGCTGACAAGTATTCTAGACCTAAAATACTCTTTCTACTTAAGGAAACATTTTTCTTACTCAAATCAACCACTCCTCCTAAAAATAAACTCCCTGCCAGCAGCAAGGAGTTTATAGGCTCTACAGGCAGTAATAACTACCATACCAAACTTCCTTGGCTGACCTCTCCGGATCACGTTAAAGGATAGTATTTTTACATTATAAAGCTATAATTCTTTACACCAAACATAATAATTATAACTTATTTATTAACATTTTACTAACGAATTCGACAAAAATATAACCCTATATACAAAAAGCTTCCCCATGTGAAGACACATGAGAAAGCTAATAAAAACGTAACAAATCAACTTCCTTCATAGCCTCACAGGACTACTCTTAAAGGTGTTATACTGTTGTTCTTGTCAGAATAACACATTTCAGCTCATATTGTCAATATAAATTTATTGAGGATCAAAACTATAACAACTTGTTTCCGTATAATAGTTTGCATTTGCACCATCTACTTTAATGCTATCCAAATTACATCTAAAGTCATTGTTATGCTTGCAAGTTTTTACTTTACAATCGAGGCTGTCACAAGTACCTCCGCTGATCACATTATTGGTTAACTCTGCATAAATTGACTTATCTAAAAATGAACTACAAGAAGTATCACAATCAGTTTTTGCACTACTACCTTCAATAGAAACAAAATTCGAATAACAAACACCCGATTTATTATGAGAACATTGATCAACTCCACATATAATTCGTGCCACAATAAACACCTCCTCTATTTAAAGTATCTATTTAATAAACCCTGAAATGCACAACCGTGCCTTGCCTCATCTTTACACATCTCATGCACAGTATCATGGATCGCATCTAAATTATGTTGCTTCGCTAAAGTCGCTAGCTTTTTTTTACCTTCTGTTGCTCCAAATTCTGCTTCTACACGCAAACTAAGATTTTGCTTTGTGCTTCCTGCAACTACTTCGCCTAACAGTTCAGCAAATTTTGCAGCATGTTCTGCTTCTTCATAGGCAATCCTTTTATAGGCTTCTGCAACTTCCGGATAACCTTCACGATCAGCTTGTCTAGACATCGCCAGATACATCCCAACTTCACTACACTCTGCTGTAAAATTAGCTTGTAAAGATTTTACAATTTCTGGGTCAACTCCACGTGCTATACCAATCCGGTGTTCATCCGCCCACGCCAAATCACTTGTCCTCTCTACAAACTTATCTCTACCTGCTTTACAAAGCGGGCACTCATCTGGTGGTTCATTCCCTTCATGTACATAACCACAAATACTACAAACATATTTTTTCATATCAACTAACCTCCCAAAAATCCCCATGTAATATCTAAGCAACTTCGTTTTTAGTATTTGCATAGAACTTTATTACATACATAAAAATTTTAATCATTCGCATGACAAACATCTATTGTTGACTTTTTTCTATTTTTCTTAAAAATAAAAAAACTTCTTGCAATAGCAACCCAATGGCCTACTATTACAAGAAGTATTAATATACTTATTGATATTACTTAGATAACTCCATGAGATTTCATAGATGCTTTTAATTTTACAAGTTTCGCATCTTCCATATCCGTTAGTGGTAAACGAAGCTCACCAACTTTAAAGCCCATCTCTCTCAATGCCATTTTTACCGGAATAGGATTAACATCGATAAATAAATTGTTAATTAAGTCTAATAATTTAATTTGTAAATCGCTACTTTCTTTTACCTTGCCGTCAAAATATAATTGACAAATATCATGTGTTTCCTGTGGCAATACGTTAGACAATACGGAGATAACACCTGCACCGCCTAAAGAAAGGATTGGTACAATTTGATCGTCATTACCAGAATAAATTGCTAAGTCGTCGCCACAAGCATATCTAATTTTCGCAACAGCAGACAAATCTCCACTTGCTTCTTTTACCGCTACAATATTCGGATGTTTTGCAAGTTCTACAAAAGTATCTACCGCAATACAAACCCCTGTTCTTGATGGCACATTGTATAAAACGATTGGAATATTTACCCTGTCAGCAATTGAAGTAAAATGCGTAATCAGCCCTTTTTGCGAACATTTATTGTAATAAGGCGTAACAACAAGCAGAGCATCCGCACCAACGCTTTCTGCATATTCTGATAATTGAACTGCATAAACAGTATCATTTGAACCAGTTCCAGCAATGACAGGAACTCTTTTATTCACATGTTCTACTGTAAATTTTATCGCTTCTTTATGTTCTTGATCACTCATCGTTGCTGATTCACCAGTTGTGCCAGTGATAATAATCGCATCAGTGCCATGATCAATATTAAAATCAATAAGACGTGCTAATTCTTTAAAATCGATACCCGTTTCGTTAAAAGGTGTTACAATAGCAACGCCAGCACCTTTAAATATAAGATCTTTCAAAATTTATCCCTCCATAAACTACACAATTTCAAACTAAAAATCCATAAGCCACTTATGATACCATAGATAATTATATACTATATTGTTACTTCTTGCATTAATTGATTAAACAATATTCCATTATTTAATCAACTAATCAATTCAACCTGTATTTTATAACACTATTTTATGCTATTTTCACCTAAATGTTACTAAACATTTTATTTTTTATCAATCCTTATTTGCTATTTTAATCAATTTTATAAATATTATTTTAGTAATGCTATCATTCCTTCAACATAAGTATCTATTACACAAAAAATTTATTTTATCTATCTACTATTTTTCTGTAAAAAACTCCTTGTAATAACTGCAATGACAAGCAATGATTACAAGGAGTTTTTTAATCTACATATAATTTTTTGTAAGATTGCTTACTTTTCATAACCTTCGCAACATACTCACGTGTTTCTTTATAAGGGATTTGATCAATGTCACTAAAGTTCATATCCCATTGATTAATCTCCATCCATTCTTTCACATTACCACGTCCTGCGTTATATGCTGCTAGCATTAAAATTTCATTGCCCTTAAACTCTTTACTAAGCGATGCCAAATACCATGTACCAAAACGGATATTAATTTCTGGATCCTCAAGATCATTGATTGTAAACTCATCATCTTCCATTTGTTTTGCAATCCACTTTGCCGTTTCTGGCATAAGCTGCATAAGTCCCATAGCACCTTTATGAGATTTTGCCCCTAATCTAAATTTACTCTCATTTAAAACCACACCTGCAACTAAGGTCGAATCCAAATTTCTTAAAGCGGCATATTCTGTTATAAATTCTTTATAAGGATACGGATAAAAAAACTTTTTTTGAATAAAATCGCTTTGGAGAGTAGCATAAGCAATTAAACACATAACAACAACCCCAATAAAGAAGACTTTTATTTTGGTATAAGTCCGCAATACCATCACTCCGTTTTTTGTACTACAAGTTAACGATACATTATCCATTGAACTAATTATCTTTTTCCTCCATCTTTTTTTTAACTTCATTCCATCTCACTATAACTTGGCTTCTTGTATATTCTAACGTACCATTATTATCAATGATATAGTCAGCATGTTTCATTTTATCCTCAAGCAGTATTTGGCTATGAATACGGTCCATTGCTTGTTTTTCCGAAAGCTGATTTCTAGCCATCAAGCGCTCCAATTGCACTGACTGATTCACATAAACCAACCAATTTTCATCTGTGCTTTTATCCCACCCTGATTCAAAAAGTAATGGAATATCTAAAATTAAAATTGCATTCTTTTCATTACGATACCTTGCAATTCGATTTTTTATTTCCTCTTTAATTCTAGGATGCGTTACAGCATTTAAATATTTCTTTGAGTCTTTATCGGAAAATATGATATTCCCGAGTTTTGCTCGATCAATTGTTTTATCAGCCAACAAAATTTCTTCACCAAATTTATTTACAATATCTTGCCAAGCAGGTTTATAAGGCTCAACAATTTCTCTGGCTATTTTATCTGCATCAATAAGACAGCCCCCAGAATCTACTAGCATCTTACTTACCGTACTTTTACCGCTTGCAATACCACCTGTTAATCCAATTAAATACATTGCCACCGACTCCTTAGTGTTGGCAATGAGGACAAAAATGCGTGCCTCTTCCTCCAACTTCAATTTTTTCAATTGCAGTTCCACAAAATTGACAAGGCAATCCAGTTCTACCATACGCCAATAAATTTTGTTGATGGCTCCCCTTATCGCCATTACCATCACGGTAATCACGAAAAGTCGTACCACCATCCTTGATTCCTTCACCAATTACTTTGTTAATCGCAGCATGCAAATGAATAACTTCATGATCTTTAATTTCATTACAACTACGTTCTGGATGAATCTTAGAAATGATTAAGCACTCATCCACATATATATTACCTAACCCACCAATATATTTCTGATTTAATAAAAACGACTTAATTTTACTACGGCTATTGGCAAGTACTGCTTGTAAATATTCTACAGTAAATTCTTCGGATAGTGGTTCAGGCCCCATATTTGCAAGTCCTGAAATACGCCATATTTCATCTTCCCCAAGGGCATAAAGCGTTCCTAACGTCCTCGTATCTGCATAAACGAGCACATCCCCATTGTCTAAATGAAATGCGATGCGCGTATAAGCATCTCGATTCATATCTGGCGACACATAACAAAGTCGCCCAGTCATACGTAAATGAATTACAATAATATTACTATTATCTAAATAAACCAACAAATATTTGCCTCTACGCTTCATATCGGTAATCGTTCTACCAATGATCATCGCTTGAAAATTTGTAGCAGATGGCCACTTTATAAGCCTTGGCAACAATACTTCTAGATTGGTAATTTGTTTATTAATTAATTTATTCACTAGACTTCGTCTAATGATTTCAACCTCTGGCATTTCTGGCATATTGCAGCTCCTTCATTTATTCTATTTCGCTTTCGCCCAGTTATCACCAGTATTGACATCTATCGTCAATGGTACATTGAGACTTACAGTCTGCTGCATTGCTTCTTTTAATATTGCGGTAACGGTTTCAATTTCTTCTTCTACAACTTCGAGCAGAAGCTCATCGTGTACTTGTAATAAAATACGGCTTCGTAAATCTTGTTTCTTTAATTTCCGATATACATCAATCATTGCTTTTTTTATAATATCTGCAGCAGTGCCTTGAATTGGCGTATTCATTGCAGTACGTTCAGCAAAGGAGCGTTGATTATAATTACTGCTATTGATATCTGGTAAATAACGACGTCTGCCAAATAAAGTAGTAACATAGCCTTGTTTGTGTGCTTCTTGTACAACTTCATCAATAAATTTTTTAACGCCAGCACATTTATCGAAATAGCTTTCAATATATTGCGCCGCTTCTTTACGGGTTACATTAAGATCACGCGATAACCCATAATCGCTAATACCATAAACAATACCAAAGTTAACAGCTTTAGCACGGCTACGGAGTTCACTGGTTACTTCCTCCATCGGTACTCCAAATACTTCCGAAGCTGTTCTTGTATGCACATCTTGATTATGTGTAAATGCCTCTACAAAGTTTCTATCACCAGACATATGGGCAAGAACGCGTAATTCTATTTGAGAATAATCGGCTGATAATAAATATTGATATCCTTCGCCCGGAACAAACAGCTCCCGAATCCTTTTACCAGTTTCAGATCTTACTGGTATGTTTTGCAAATTAGGATCTGAACTACTAAGTCTTCCAGTAGCAGTTACCATTTGGTTAAAACTTGTATGAATCCTACCACTTTCTTCATTGATAAGAACATCCAAACCATCTAAATACGTAGATTTTATTTTTGTTAAAGTCCGGTATTCTAGTATTTTATTCACAATCGGGTGCTCATCTGCTAACTTTTCTAACACTTCCGCATCCGTAGAATAACCACGTTTTGTTTTCTTAATAACAGGTAAATGGAGCTGATCAAATAAAATTTCACCAAGTTGCTTTGTTGAATTCACATTAAATTCAACCTCGGCAAGAAGATAAATTTCTTTTAATATAACTTCTATTTTTTCTGCAAGCTCTTTCGATATATCTTTTAATTTATCACGATCTACCGTTATTCCGGTAGTTTCCATAAATGCCAAAACCTCAAGCAATGGCAATTCAATATCTTTATAAAGTTTATCTAACTTTGTTTCTTCTAATTTTTCTTGTATTTTTCCATATAAATCACGGACACAAAGTACCGCCCAAGCAACGCGACTTTCCTTAGTTTCAAACTCTGTAGGCTCATTATATTGATTTAGATACTTTTCCATTAAAGAGCCAAGTCCATAAGCATTTGCAGTTGGATCCAGCAAATAAGCCGCAAGCATAGTGTCAAAAATGGTTCCTTTTATATCAAGTTTAGCCTGATAAAGTGGTTTAAAGTCATGGGTAATCTTGATAATTGTTTGATCATCAAACAATTGCATAAGATTTTGCCACCCCTGCAATAAGTTTGAAACATATAAGGCATCTCCAGCTTGATTCGCAATTGCCATTCCTTTTACTTGTACATTTGGAATATGTCCTTCTAATACTGGATAAAAAACAAATTGTTTTGCTTTTTTAATTTCTTCCAACACTTCTTGTAATGTTGGATAATCTTCAATTACGGTTACTTCAGGCGGTAAGTTTTCTACTACTGTACCAAAACCTAGGCCATCATCCACAGAAAACAAGCTATCTAATCTCGCTAAAACACTTCTAAATTCATATTTTATACAAAAAGCTCTTAATTTTTCAACATTCGGTACCATCTTATAATTTTCTGCGTCATATTCAAGTGGCATATCACGAATAATTGTCGCTAATTTTTTCGATAAAATTGCAAGCTCTTTATTTTCCTGTAATTTTTCTTGAAGTTTCTTCCCTGATACATTTGGAATATTTTCCAATACATTTTCAATCGTATCATACTCTAATAGTAACTTTGTCGCAGTTTTTTCACCAACCCCTGGAACGCCAGGAATATTATCTGAACTATCCCCCATTAATCCTTTTAGGTCAATCAGACGAATCGGCTCCAACCCATATTTTTCTTTAAACGAGTCTTCATCAAAAACTTGCATCTCAGAAATACCTTTTTTCGTTATCATAACTTTGATATTGTCGCCAATCAATTGCAATGCATCCCTATCGCCTGTAACAACAATAACTTCATTTCCTTGCACTGCAGCTTTCGTCGCTAGCGTGCCGATAATATCATCCGCCTCATAACCAGCTTCTTCTACCAATTTGATACCAAAACTTTCGACTAATTCATGAATAAGTGGTATCTGTCCAACTAATTCTGTTGGCGTAGGTTTACGAGTTCCCTTATATTCTTCAAACAAATCATTACGAAACGTTTTTTTCCCTTTATCAAAAGCAATCACTATAGTATCTGGCTCTAAATCACCAATTAACTTAGCCAACATCGTTGCAAAACCATAGACTGCATTAGTATATTGACCGCTTGCCGTCGTCAAAAGCGGCAATGCGTAAAAAGCACGATATAAAAGACTACTACCATCTATAACAACAAATTTATTTACCATAAAAAATCTCCTCAATTCATATTTCATCATAATTTTGCGATTCCTATAACTTTATTATTATTTGCGATTTTTCCTAAAATACCTCTATTTATTTTAGGAAAAATTGCAAATAAAAAGCAAAGCTATGCCTTTATTAGCTTTGCTCAAAAACTTATGATTTTATCGCATTAATCTGCAGAATTATCAATGTGCATTGTATTGGTAGCTGAATTCCATTTGATATACACGCCATATAAGGCATATGCGTAATCAGAATTTATATACAACACATCATTTCTAACATAACCTGGTGCAGTACCAAAAGGGCTACGCAATGTTTGTGTGTTAGCATCCCAAGAAACCGCCATTTTTCTTTCTGTTGCGATTGGCACTACTGGTAGATAATTTATACCATCACAATTTACACCGACTGCCTTAATCACTTTTCCTGAAATATTGATAAAAAAAGTCTTTGCTACTTCAATCGTTTCACTGTTTAATTCTTCTAATTTACTAGAAACAGCATCATCGCTTACAAAACCAGCAACCCCATAAGCAGCTAATTTTCGATTGATATCAAACATATTAACTGAGCCTTTAGCATATTCATCGGGATAAATATTAAGTGTAACCATTTTATCAGCTCTTTGTTTTATTATGATTCTTTCATATGTAATATGGACTGGTGTTCCTAACGGAACGATATCGTAAAGCTCTTCAACATCTTTCTCTCTCATCCTTACGCAGCCATTCGATACATAGCCACCAATTGATTCGGGCTGATTCGTCCCATGAATTCCATAAAGATCTGCAAATTCCATCCACCGATACCCCAATGGATTATCAGGACCAGCTTCTATCACAACTTTTTCTTCGCCTTCCTTTATCGGTTTAACCCAAGTAGGGTTTAATTCTTTACTACGAATTTTAAAGTCACCAATCGGAGTCTCATGATCACTCCTACCAATACCTACGCGATATTCCTTGATGATTTTATCTTTAGCATATAAAGTCAGCATACGGCTTGGAATATTGATCGTAATACTTAAATTTTCTAATTTTTCTGCTGCTTGAACGATATTTGGCATACTAAAAGAAAAAGTTATAACAGATAATAAAAGTGCAAAAAACTTTAACACATAAGAACATCCTCTCTATATTCAGCTTAATCCACCTTAGAATAATATGCAGGATGCTAGTAAAATATGCCAAACTTAATTTTATTGCAAATTAAGAACTTGTTGTTGCATCATAGAAAAACGTTCTGTTTTATCTTCAAACAACGGTAAATAGACATTCACTTTCGTACCAGTTGATCCTATTGTAGGTAAAGATAGATTTATAAAACCACTGTGTTCCGTAACAATACGATACGCAATCGGCAAGCCTAATCCCATACGATCAATCTTCGACGTATAAAAAGGCTCAAATATCCTTGGCAAAAGCTCTGGTGCAATCCCAGAACCAGTATCTGTAATTGAAATAACAATCATATTAATTTCATAATCACGCCAAGTCTTTACTGTTAAGACACCATCTTTATCCATTGCTTCTAAAGCATTTTGTAAAATATTGACCAGTGCTTGCTGTAAAAAATTTGCATCGCCTATAATGGTTGGTAATCCTTGAACGATTTGGCGATTGATATGAATTCCATCTTGTCCAATATCATGGAAAGTTAACAGTAATGCCTCATTCAAAATTTTATTTATATCCACACCAGGTTTCTTTACGATGGCAGGTTTTGCAAACATAACCAATTCTTTCACAACATCATTTATATACGACACTTCTCCTAATAAACCTTCTAACACTTCACGCTTTACAGTATATTTGTCGTTTTCCACTCTACCTAACATGAGCTGCAAATATCCACTAATCGTCGTCAATGGCGTTCTAACATGATGCGCTACACCTGCTGCGAGTTCACCTAATGTCATCAGCATCTTCGTTGTTTGAATCTGTTTTAATGTTGAACGAACCGCAGAAACATCTTGCAAAACTATAACATTCCCCGTCACATCACCTAAATTGTCAATTATCTTCAACATATTAATATGTAAATACACATGTTGCCTATTGATTTTTACTTTGATCGTTGTACTATTTACATCTTCATTATCGGCAAACGAAATCATCTGCAAAAAATATTTACCAAAATGACTAAAAACCAATTCTGCTTTATGTCCGAGAATCTCATCGCGAGCAACTGCACAAATACGTTGAGCTTCTGAATTAATATTTTTTATTCGTTTTTCTCGATCTAAATAAATTACCCCTGTAGTAGTAGCTTCAAAATATTTCTTATATTCTTTATCACGTACCACCATTAATTGGGAATCCATTACCCTATACATTTTTCTCGCACCTCTTGTTTCATTTTTATTTACACTATATAAAATTCTTGTAAATAATTGTATTTCCTGCAAAAAAAGTCCGAGAAAATATCGTAAAAAACCGACATAAAGCGCTGAAAACAAGCAATATATATCGACAAAAATTACGCTAAAATTCTATATCAATTATATATATATATAACGTTGGAAAAAATTCATAATAATACTTTCGCTTCCATCACCAAAAATATAAATTGCTTACCTTTTTATCACATGACCTTTGTTTTATTTTACATTTATTGTAAATTTCTTTATAAATCTAAAATTACTGCCGCTAAATATAAAACGACAGCCTAAAAATAAAATAAACCGACAAAATAAAAAAGTTTATACTTTTTGCTTGACATAATATTTTCTAAATGATAATATATTACTTGTCCGGCAAGCGGACATACAATCTTCTTAGTTGCCGAAGTGGCGGAATTGGCAGACGCACTTGACTCAAAATCAAGCGTATTCCCATACGTGCCGGTTCGAGTCCGGCCTTCGGCACCAGTAATTAATAGCTTCTGTACTATGCAGAAGCTTTTTTGTTTTTAATCAAGCGCATTCTGACAGCCTATTTGACAGCCTGAGCAAATATTATTATGAAATTAAAACAGCACTGATACAAAAATGTATCGGTGCTGTTTTTTATTATAACTTCTCAATAAACCAAAAACCCTCATCACAAAATAGATAAACATCTTTACTACAAAATTTCACACGTATGCTTTGTCCCCTATAAACAAAAATAAGATGAATCCTAAGCTAAAAACTTAGGATTCATCTTCTATCATCCAACCTTTTGAATTCGGCCAGCATTATAAAATTCGTTCATTACTTCGTCTAACTGTTGGCTAACCTTTAGAACTTCCGGATGTGATATTCCTTTTTTAATTGCAGTTATGTGCATTTTCTGCCGTAAGCACTCAAGTCTTTCTCGTAAATACTTCACAATAAGCCTCTTTCTAAAATTTCACACAATAATTATTTTATTACTAAAATATTACAAATTGTGTCGAAGTAGAGGCTTGATGTAAAAATTATTTTTAAAATATGTATACCATCCTATTTAATAATTTTATCAAATATAATTTTGAAATCTTTTTAAAAATAGAAATTTATTTTACAAAACTTTCTATTTCTTTTACATTAACTGTGATTAATAAATTATCATTTTCTATCATCACCGCCTTTTAGAGATGTGCCTGACGTATAGCTGTATTAACTCCTAATTGAACAATACCTGTTACTGCTGCGTTAAATCCAATGCCTATCATTACCACTATCATAATTTTCTTAGCTAATTTTCTCATAAAACATTCCACCTTTATTATTTGGTAAAACCTAATATTTACCTTATAGATTAAACTTTACCAAATAAGATTTTGATATTGTTTTGAACGTAAATAAATATAATTATGTCAATTTATTTTTATCGTTGAGCATTCACTTTATATGTAGCCACAATATATAAAAATAACAATGAAAGTATGATTTTTAATAAATACATTTTAACGACCCTTTCTATTTAGACAATATAAGCTCTTTACTTCTTATAATTGTAATAAAACATCATTGGAAACTTGTTTGATTTAGAAGAAGTGTCTTAAACCAATTTTTGCTTATTATTTATGAATTAAGTCTAACTAAAATAAAAGGCGACAAACACGTATATTTTTTATACCTGATTGCCGCCTTATAATCTAATTATTCATTTTTAAGCCGCCCACCTCAGAATTACGCAGGATGGACGGCTATCATTGTTAAATCTATATAAACAAAGAAACGACATAGGATGAGAAAAACTGCCGTTTCTTTGATTATTTGAACGACTTTATATTAATATAAAAATGTGACATTTCTATGACAATCTTATTACCGTTTAAGAAAAATTCCGGCATTGATACATTTTTCTGTACCAATACCGATTTCTCTATTACTTACTAACGTTCAATTACCTCAAAACTAATAATCTTGTCTAAAGTCAGATATTCTTTACTAACTTCTGTACCAACTTTTTTAGTTAATATATACCCAGTAGTATCCGTACTAGTATGCTTCATATACCAGTTAATGAAACCGTCAATTTCAGTCGCAGATAACTGATAGTCACGTTCGCTTGAATCAAGCATAGTAACTCGTAATAAAAACTTGCTATTATCTACTGGTGTAGCAGAAGCTTCATTTGAATTGTTACTTTCTCCTTTATCATTTACAGCAACCACGACATAATAATATGTAGTTCCATTTGTTACGCTGGTATCAACATAGTTCGTATCAGTTACACCACTAGCAATCGTTTCATATGTTCCACCTGAAGTTGTTGATCGTTTTACAGTATAGCTGGTTGCCCCATCGACTGCAGTCCAAGATAATATTACTTGTGAATCACCTGCTGTTGCGGTTAAATTTGTAGGTGCTGTTACCGTTGCCGTAGGATCAAAATCTTCTGTCCAACGCGCAATGCCTTTTGAAATACGAAACTCATCAATATACCCATCAAAAGGAAAAGCAACATTTATATTTTCACCAATATAAGCATATCCGTCGCTTATATCATTTGTTAATTCTTCTGAGTATACTAACTTACCATTTAAAAATTGATATAAAAATCCATTAGCTCTTGTAATAGCTACATGTTGCCAAGAATTTAAGCTAGCATTACCTGTAGATATTCTTGTGTTATTATCTATTACTACTGATAAAGCACCTTTATACAAACATAAACAAAAACCTGTTCCGCTTGATACAATTTTTCTGGTATCAAAAATCACATTCCAACTTGAGCTAAAAGAAACAGGATAAATCCAACATTCAGCCGTAAAATCACCAGTACCAAATTTAAAATCACTCTGAATTTCAGCATTTAAATACTGTGAGCCATTTAAGAACAAACTACTTTCACCAAATTTTGATTGATCTGTACTTACAGCCGCACTATTTTTAGCTGTCCAAACCTTCCCTGTTTCATCTTTAAAACCATCATCAAAATGCAATAAAGATACTGTGTACTTGTCTACTTCATACATAAATTATTTCCTCCAAAAATTAAATTATTTTTACTAAATTGCTTATTTAAGTTCAAATACTTTAAAACTTATAATTTTTTCAAATATCAAATACTCTTTACTGCCATCAATTACATCATCAAATTTATAGCAGTTATCACCTGTTCTACCAGCGCCATTAATCCACTGAATGAATTTATTAACTTCAGTTTGTGTTGCCTTATATTCTCGTTCGCTGGAATCGCTCATTGTTACTTTTAATAATGCTTTGTCTGCCTTCTCGTCTGGATTATATGGCAAAATTTTTCCTGCTTCATCAATATCAATTGCGTCAAAAATAAAGTTTCCACCATAACCACCTGTTGCATTATTTACTATCGTTACATAGTGTTCACCATCACCTAAGTCAGTTGTTTCAAATTCTAATACACAATACATTCCAACATCTCCGGACATATATTGACTAAAATTTCCTGTTTTTGTTCCATCGATATAAACATCAACTGAGGTAGATTTATTCTTAAAATGATTACCTATTATTCTTAATTTGCTTCCACTAAAATTAAACTGGGCTTTTGCATCAACTTCATTAGAGGCATGACAAATGCCATTATAATAAAAAACAGCATTACTGACCGTATTCCATGCCCCACTATAAGTGATTTCCAAAGCACTATCATCAACTCTTTTCCACCCTTTCTCTGGTGCTGTTAATGATTGTCCAATTGTCGCCATAATATAATACCTCCAAAATTAGTTTATTTTAAAAGCCAACACATCCAAAGAACCTCTTATTTTAATTGTTTTTGTCCTGTATATCAGCTTTCACCTATATACATTCTTTGAACTACGATTTTTAAACACATAAAATAAAAAAATTCGACATTGATACATTTTTTGTACCAATGCCGGATTTTGGTTTACTTCTTTTCTAATTCAATTAACTAACACTTTTTCAAATTCATTTATCCAAACACTGATTCACAGCTAATTAACACATTGCTTATTTTTTTTAAGTATCTTTATTTAATCGAGGAAATAAACTTAGCGCATTGTCACTGTAAATAGCACGTCGCTGCTGTTTAGTAATAATATCTGTTTTATCTAAATCATTCGCTAAAAAAACGCATCCAAGTTTTGGTGTATAAGGATAATCGCTTCCGTAAAATAAGTGTTTATCATCCACAAGTTTAAGAAGAGCCGCTAGCTGTAAGGGTAAACAAACTCCAGCTATATCGTAATACAATTTTCTTAATTCACCATAAATATCTACCCCTTCCCCGTCTTCTCCAATATCCATCATTTTTGAAGCAACATGCCATCTATCAGCCAACATCGGTAAACATGCACCAGCATGAGGTACAACAATTCTTATATCTGGAAATCGTCTAAGAGTTCCTTTTACTATCATATTTGCCACAGTTCTAGTTGTATCAAAGAAAAATTCCATAAAAGGAGTCGGAAAGTTTTCAAGGACGTGCTTTGGCACAGCACTAGGCTCATTAGGGTGGAGAACCACGATTGCCTTACGTCTGTTTAGCTCTGCAAATATTGGTTCTAGTGAATGATCACCTAGATATACGCCCTGCGTGTTTGTTGGAAGAGTAAATCCATCCACTTGTAATACGTCAAGTGCATAGTGAATTTCTTCTATACTGCCTTCTATATTAGGCAGTGGTAATGATGCAAGCAATCCAAATTGATTAGGATATTTTCTTACAAGTTCTGCTCCATCTTCGTTAACTTCTCTAGCTAAAACCTTAGCAGCATTGTCATCACCAAAATTTATATGCGGGGACGTAACTGATAACATTGTTGTAGAAATATTCATCTTTTCCATAAAGTTCAAATGAGTTTCAATTGTCCATTCAGGAGTCAAAAAGCCATCTGGATTATTGTCCCCATAATACTTAATTAAAGCTTTCCGATAAGCATTAGGAATATAATGCACATGCATATCAACTTTGGAAACACTACTACTTTTGTAATTTTTACTAAGATACCCTAGATAGATGTCCCGTAAGAATTTTCTTAATTCGTTCATGCCTTTCCTCCTATTTGCTAAACAAATTTATAAACTGAATAATATTTATATTTTTCCAGATAACTCTCACACCATTATTTTCTTTTATAAAATTAAAAATAAAATTATAGTATTAACCATTTCAGCCTTCCATTTTCTTAAATATATCAGAAAATACGCACTTGAATACCATCTTTTCAATAGTTAATTACATTTTTAGTAAAATTAATTTTTATTATTGGCATCTACTGCTTGTAAGTAACATTAAAACCAAACTAATCAAAATTTTACTTCAAAAATAAAAAAATCCAGCATCGATACATTTTTATGTACCAATGCTGGATTTCTCATTTTGCTATCGCATACCCTAAACTTACTGCCGCAATAGCCTGTCAAATATTCTTTTGTGTTTTTAATTTACTTTGTAGTTTCTCCTGCTCCTGAACGTACGCTTTGTAAGATTGACTTGCTTTCGCTAATTCTTCGTTCGCTGTCGTTAATGAGTTCTGTGCTGCTGTCGTTTGCTCTTTGAGCGCTGTCAATTGCTGTTATAATATCGCTATTTGATTCTGTGATTCGTTTAGCTGCTGATTGAGCTGTAGACTGCTCAATTCGTTCGATTGTTCGCTCGCTGTCTGCAATTCCTGATTGAACTTATTCAAGGAACTTCTGAGCTGCTCGTTGTTGTTCTACAACTGATTCAGGTTGATCAGCTGTTGTTCCGTTATCGTGTATGTCTCTGATCAAAAAACAACCGGCAAAACATAAAAATACGACGACAATAATAATGCCGCCGATACGCAAATAATTTTTAGTTTTTCATTCAAATCTCCCACCTCTTAAAATGATTTATAAAAGCGCTTAGAATCGATCTCATAGAATTCGATTTAAGCACTTTTATTTTTGTTATGCATCATATTTTCTTAATTCATTTGCCTTAATAGTTGATAATATTTTATCTGCATACTCTGGATCAGTTGCATATACATCAGCCAAAGCACTCACAAATTGTTCTATATCGTGCGTTGCGTTCCATACTCCATACGGATAATCGTATTTTTCATCCTGCGATATTAGAACACACCAATCATCACAAGCCTGATACAAGCTATCATAATCTTGAAATCTAGCCAATGTGTCTACACATTGGCCCTCTATACATTCTTGCGTAGGCACTTCAATATAATTACCCCAACCACCCCATTTACGACCAAATATATTATACTCACCAATTATAGACGTTCCCCATCCAGACTCTAGAATGCCTTGAGCTATTAAAACTGATGCAGGTAATTGAAAAAAGTCACATTTATTTGTTGCTGCAGGTGCAAGCCATTCGATAAATTCCTCTGGTGTCATATTATTCACCTTCCGTCCAACGATAATTATCATCAAGGCGAGCACTACGTCAACATGCACGAAAGTACCCGCATCCCCAAAATAAAGTCCAACACCACCTGTACCTAGCGACTCAGCTATTTGTGCTAGTTCTTCAACTCCACTTTCAGATGCATCAATATCGGCAGTTCTACATGGATCTGCGTTATGAGCATCACATCTATAACAACAATTTAAATATAGCGGTTGACCTATTTTTCCCCTGATATCATCATCTAATAATTCTTGTAAATTTTCATCAATACCGTTAGGTGGTAGCGCTCTACAACATTTGCATCTAAATTCATCTTCATCAAACTATTTAGCCATTTAAATAGTTCCCCTCTTTATTAATATTATTTTTAAAGCTAATTGGCATCTCGCCAATAGATGAATTTTTTTCGCTATCAGCCATTCTTTCAAATTAAAGTTTCTTTTCCGCTTTTATTTGTTTATTCTTCTCCTTCTACATTTATTGAAATTCGGCAGCCTACAAACATCTTAAAATTATTCTTACTTTGTGTTTGATTACCGTCTCCACTTATATACATTCTTTTGATGGCAATTTTTAAACACATTTAGAATAAAAATTATAAACATAAAAAATAGGCTTATTCAGCCCAATCAAATAATTTATTTTGCAAAGTATTCGGCAACAAGCCCTGTATATGCTGTCGGAACTACTGGCAAGTTATTGGCGTTATCTTCTGCAATTAATGCGTATTTTCCACTCCTCGCCAGTAATGCATATACACCAATCATGTACGTATAAATCATGCTGTTTTACCTCCTGCTAATTTAATAAGCCTTTACTCTTGATCGACTATAGCTTGGGCAAAATTTAAAAGCTCTCTACATTTGCATAGTTTTGTTATGCTTGTTGTTCGAATTTGACTATCAGATACGCCAAGTTGATTAACAATATCTTTAAGAAGTATTTCACCTTTGCTATCTAACCAAAGATAATAGGCTTTATCTCTGTCAGGGCTTCTTGCTCTTGCCATTTACATATTCTCCAACTCCCTAGAGTGTTTGTTTTTGGTTAAAGTAAAAGGAGTGGAGATTTCTCTCCACCCCTAAAAGTATTATTATTATTTTTTTTATGCAATGCGCATAATATAAGCCAATGCATAGTATGGCGGCATGTTGTTGTGTGCTTGGTTTCCACCGACAATAGATGTCCCATTACTCGACGCAGCGTTGGTATTTGCATTAATATGATTATTATAAGCAGTTGCTCCAGATACACCGCTAGGTCCGGCATACTCCATAACAGAATGAAAATGTGCAGGCATTTCATCAGCTGTTAATGTATGAGTAGTTTCGCCACCTGCACCACCAACAACATATCTATTCCCTGCTCCTAAAACAAATCGGTCGCGTAAATCTGGAGTGTTATTTTCTCCATTACATAAAGCCCAATTTGAAGGAATGGCATCAATACTGCCAGACCACAAACCGATGAATCCAACAGGAACGCCAGCTGCAGTAATCGTAATATCCTTCGTACCATCAAAAGCCACTCCATTAATATTTCGTGCTGTTTCTAACTTTATTGCACTATCTGACTGCTCGGCACTTGCTACCTTCCCAGTAACTGCAATTGTAACCTTATCACTATCCGTATCAGCAGTTAAAGCAATATTGGTTCCTGCTTCCAACTCAATCGTATTTTCTTGACTAGTAGCCTTAATAGTTGTCCCATTAACTACCACATTTGAAAAAGCATTTTTCCCTTCTAATACATCAATTTTCTCTTGTAAACTTTGATCAGCTTTAGTTCTAGCATCCACCTCAGTATCGATAGAGCTTTGCAAATTACTGTCTGCGTCAGTACGTGCTACTACTTCTTTATCAACACTAGACTGTAAAACAGTATCGCCATCGGTACGTGCCGTAATCTCTTTAGAAATTTGATCTTGTAAATTTTGGTCTGCAACAACTCTAGTATTGGCTTCTGCTTCAAGATTAGCTTGTAACTGTCCGACCGCTTCTGTTCGTGCAGAAACTTCTTTGGTTATTTGATCTTGTAACTCATCAACTCCTGGAATCACGCTAGGATGGAATTTACCTGTTCCCCACAATGCTACTAATTTTCCGGTATCTTTTTCTCCGTCAGAAACTACAATAATCTCCTCTGTGCAATTTACTGTCCTACTCATTAAAATCACCCTTTCAATATTTTCCACTTTGAAAGCCAATATAGCCAAAGACCTATTATTTAATATTTGCGCTTGTCTTATATATTGGCTTTCACTTATATACATTCTTTGAGCAGAGATTTTTAAACACTTAAATAAAAAATTATTATATATATTTTTTTGAACATTAAAAAAGCACCTATCACTCGATAAGTGCTTATAAATTAATTATTCTCTTATATCTGCATTTCCATCAATTTTAATTCAATTTATAAACTCCATCATTCCAAAAGCATCTTCTGGGTTGATATCTTCCAACTCTTTCAAACGTAAATCAAAACTTTTTGCTTCCGTAACACCCCACTTCTCTTTTTGGTAAGCTAAAGTAGGGTAATATATTTCTTCCAAATTAAAATAAATGTCATCAGAAACTTCAGTAGCATCCTTTGATGATTTAAACTCATAAAAATTCGATTTAAATGTAACTTCCAAAGTCGCTATATAAGGCGATATTAGAGAATTTGTCTTTTGTACATCTATTTTGTATTTTGGATCTGTTTCTTTTCTTACTTTAAACCAATAGGCCTTTGAATGCATCGATCTTATCCTATATGTATCCCCGGTATATGTTGACTAGCTCAATTGTTTCATTAAGTGATTGACCGCCGAAATCTTTTACAATAATCATGTTTCTACCACGCTTTATTTTTTAATAAGGATGTGATATAATTTAAATACAATTTATTTCCCTTTAGGCCGTTTGCATTGCATTGCTGTGCAGGCGGCTTTTTTTAATTAGTTCTACTTCTACTAGATAAAATAAAGGCAACGAAGAAGATTGCATCCATCCTCGTTACCTTTATTTTATCTAGTACTTTTACTCATTCACTTCTGAGAAGTAAATAACAGTCACCGTATCTTCTAATGTAATTCTTTTTTTATAAATTCTTTCAAAATCAGCGATTAACTCATCACGTGTTTTGATACCAGGATTTTGATGACCTAAATCATTAGAAGTTAAATCAGCCATTGTTTTCACTTGTGTTCTATCAATAAACGCTGTAAACAATTTACGTTTTGTCTCAAATTTCGTTCCTGTTGTAATCCATACAATTGAATTTTCAGGATAATGATTGCTAACATCGCCTAATCTAACTGTACAATTTTTTTGTCTAGCAAGTAATAGTTCTTCATGTTTTTCTGATTGGAAATTAAGTGCAAGCATTTAATTCTCTCCCTTTATATTATATTTAAAATTAAAATAGCTTTTTCATTCATTAAATTTTATCATGCTTTTTACTTTTTATAAAGCTAAAATTATGAAGATCTATAAATAAAACCTATTTTTTATCCTTTATCACTATCTCTACAATTTATATGATAGAATATAAATATATTACTATTTGAGGTAACAAAATATGCCATCTATTTCAATAGCCAATCAAAGCTACGCTTATACAATTGAACGGCAAAAAAGAAAGACTCTGCAACTAAAACTTATTAGCGCAAATACATTACAAATAAAAGCACCAACAACTATGCCATTAAAAGAGATCACCAACTTCATCCACCGAAAAGAAGCTTGGATAGCACAAAAAAATGTATTGTTACAGTATACAGATTACGAGCTTCCTAATAACACACTAAAAAATGGGGCAAATTTATTATTCAGGGGTGAAAAGCTCACCCTAGCAATAACGATTTCTATGAGAAAACCATCTATCCATATAGCCTCTGATAGATTAATGGTAAACTTATATGGAAATCAACTAACGCCAATCGACTCTTTTTTAAAACAATGGTACATAAGACAAGCAGCTACGTTACTTGAAGAAAAAACAAGGTTTTGGTGCAAAAAGATTGCGGTAACTGTGAATCGCATTACAATTAAGGATCAAAAAACTAGGTGGGGTAGTTGTTCTTCTCTTGGTAATATTAACTATAATTGGCGTATCATAATGGCCCCAGATTCGACTATTGACTATCTCGTTATCCATGAACTTTCACACCGTGTTTTTCTAGATCATTCGAAGAACTTTTGGAATCTAGTTGAAACACATTGTCCCGATTATATCGCCCAGCGTTTATGGCTGAAACAAAATGGTCATATTTTAACAAAAATTTTTTAAAAATCAATTTAAAGAAAAAGGAGCCTTTCTAAATGAAACTTGTAAAAATTTTATCATTCTTATTTTGTATGTTAATCCTTCTTCCAACGACTTACGCGAACAATCTAACGGAAAATAATCCAAAAGTAAGTACAATTACTGTTCAAGGCAGTTCTTCTTTATCCGCCACACCGGACCAAGCAACGATTATGATTGGAATCGTAACTTCTGCACCAACAGCTAATATCGCTGAACAACAAAATGCCGACATCGCTACCAATATTCAAACTAAATTAATCGATCTTGGAATTGACCAAGACAAAATCTCAACTACACGTTATACTTTTTATCCTACATACGATAGCGAAAAGAATAAAAACAATGAAATCATTGCGTATAATGTAAACAATACTGTTTCTGTCACGATCAATGACCTTACTAAAGTTGGCAATATCATTGATGCCAGTATCCAAGCTGGTGCCAACACGATTAATTCTATTGACTTCACAATAAAAAATGATAAAGCGGTAAAACAAAATGCACTGCAATCTGCAGTTAAAGATGCAAAATCAAAGGCCGATATTATTGCTAAAGCTTTAGATAAACGAATTGTTAATGTTTTAGCAGTAAATGAAAATGGAACTTCTATCGAACGTCATAATTTTTCACGTATATCCTTAAAAGCGGGTTTTGCTGATAGTGTTTCTACCCCAATTACACCTGGCGATATCAATGTCAATGCCAATGTAGAAGTTGTCTTTGTAATAGAATAATATATTTTCACAAAAAGAGGCTACTAACATTTTCATTAGTAGCCTCTTTCTATTTACATTATCGATCAACGAATTCTTCTGGAACCATTACCACCAAAAAATCCGTTATTGCCAAACATCATCCATCCTAAAACCGCAAGAACAAGTAAATTCCCGATATCACCACGTAAAATTCCTAAATCAACTAAAATAGAAACAAATGTAATTCCGCTGATGAGCATCATCATTTTACGTATATTTAAGAATCGATAATTTTGCATTAGAACATAAATGATACCTAAAACAGCAATATCAATCAAAATACCACCGACTAAAGCAACTGTTCCGCTACCAAATATCATACTTACAATAATTTTCAATAACCCACTCACAATAAAAACTATGAGTAATTGAACTGTAATATTTTGCATAGCAACCGCCTCCCCCGCTAATAATATCCTTTATATTATTTTAACACTTTTTGTCGTTTATTGACTAGTCAACAAAAAAAATATTTGCTTTTTTACAAGCACCATTTACTTATCTTCAATTGCCCTTTATAATAGATGATTATCAAATAAGTAGCTCTATGCTATCTATAATAGGAGTTTATCATGACAAAAAACCGAATTAATGCTATTGAATACATTCGTGGCATTTCTATGCTCGGTGTTATAGGAATACACACCGGCTCACAATACTTAAGCAACCAATTTAGTAACATCCATCTCGTCGCTTTATTTGAAGTTGTTACAAGATTTAGTGTACCAATTTTTTTCTTTGTATCAGCATTTGGATTACTTTACAATCTAGACTTAAATGAAAAGTTTAATTATGTTCAGTTTATGAAGAAGCGATTTAAAACTGTTCTTATCCCTTATTTAAGCTGGTCTTTTATTTATCTGATTCATTACACGTTCAGTTATGGAGATTATTCACTCTGGTCGTTAGCAACGATCCTGTATTATTTATTTTTCGGGTTGGCATCCTATCAATTATATTTTCTCGTTATCCTTTTATGGTTCTATGCTTTAATGCCAATCTGGATTTGGCTGATAAAAAGAATGACAGTAACAAAATTAGCATTGCTCCTCATTTTACAAATTGCTTTTGATTATTATTCCAGTTTTATCGTATCACCTAATTCCAGTAGTAAACTCATCAATATGTTGATTGAATATCGTTTAAACTATGTTGTTCTTCATTACATATTTATTTTCATCTGGGGCGGATACTGCGCTGTACACTATGAAGCTTTCCATACAAAACTACAAAGATATTATAATCAACTATCGTCATTATTTATTGTTAGTCTTTCTTCTTTACTCGGTTACTATTATTATTTAATTTATTGCAAACAATATACTGCCGAAAGTGCAATCAATACTGCACATCAACTTAGTCCGGCTGGTATTATTTACACCATTGGCGCAACACTATTTTTCTTTGGCATTTTTACCTTTGCGAAATTACCAAATCCTTTGCAATCATTGTTATCAATCTTAGGTAGGCATTCTTATTTTGCTTATTTATTTCATCCATTTGCCATTTCTTATTTGTATTTATTTATCGGTTACACAGGGCATCTAATGACTGCACCAATTACCATTGTTTTCTATTTCGCAGTCGCCACGATCAGCATTTTAGCTGGAATACTAATGAGAAATATAGGAAATAAAGTATCGCTTATTAATATCTTACTCGTTGGTATATATCCCAAACCACAAAAATAAAAAAAACGCTTAGGTTTATCATATTGAAAAACCTAAGCGTTTTTTTTCATTTTCTGTAAATAGCTGATCATTGATTAGCGCTTTACCCGACTCGCATAAATTCCTTACATTTTTTTGCCTACTATTCAATAAATATTGTAAAACGAGTTGGCAAAATTGATTAACAGATTGTTTATTTTTTTCTCGTTTAAAACAAGTAAGCCACTCAACATTGATTTGCATTAAAAGATCCGTTACCGGTATTTTTTCTTTCTTTGCAAGCAAATTCAATAACAAATTCAGCTGTTTAACCACGATAAATAAATATCTCTGTCTAGCTTCATTACTATAATTTACAAATTTCAATTCATAGTTTAACAGTTCACGCCCTTGCTCTATGACAGGAAACAAAAGCGGGAATCCCTTTTGAACTCCATATAGCTCAATTGCCATTTTCGCCATTTTACTGGTAACACTTAGGGCAACTTGGATTGTATCGTCCCGGTTCCCAACTAACTCGAATAATAGTTTTGATAATGCCGGTCCACATTTTGAGCGAACATTGGCCGCAACGATACCAACAAAATTAGTGCATTCTTCAATAAAGTCAGTTATAATCGTCTGGTTGAAACCTTCTTTTTTAACTAACCCCACACATAGCATTCTAAATACCATAAATAACTCTGCATCATCACATTTTATAATTTGGTATACCCAGTTTGCCAATAATAAAACAAATCTTTGATTACTTTTTTTCTTATCACAAAAATCCAGCGACACGATCAATTCTTTTGCTTCTTTTAACAAGGCATAATCCTTGCTTTTTATTGCAATTAAGCCCATGCTTTTTAACGCTTCTAATGTTGCAATTGCATTTTCTTCTTGTGTGATATCAATTTTTCTAACACCCTCAAAAATGCAATCGACAACTTTAATTACAAGATAATTTTTGCCTATTTTCTTCGCTATATTCCCTAAGACAATCAGCTGTTCTAAAACTACTTTATGACTTACACTGCTTGCATTTCTCATCAACGGCTTATAGGCATCTAATATGTATCCGGTCGTAGCAAACTGTTTTTCTTTCAGTGAAGCAATACATAGATTCATCAGACGCATCGGCTCATCTTCGCGTAAAACTCCATCGCCATACGCAAACTTTAATAAATCTAACATTTTATATGCGATAATTTCATCTTGTCTAAGAATCGCAAGGTTAATCAGAAGAAATATACTTCGCATCAACCTTGCGACTTTTTTAGGATTTCTTCTATTTTGTCTTATGCATTGATTTAATTGCCAACTTAAATATTTGTACTGCCAGTTAAAAAATCGCACTGAAAAACACCGTTTTAATAGCCATATTTCCCAGAGCATAGATAACCCCCATCTTCAAATTTTAACTACCTAGTTACCCCTTGACAAATAATTGTTTGCGCTTCATCAACTTCTGATTCTAATACTTGAATTTCATACATTCCATCGCCGGTTGTGGCTGCAAGCCCTACTGGACGAATATTAGCAAGAATTCCTTCATCACTTAATAATTTTTTTAAACTCTCCGCCTGTTTTCTATTATTTGCAATATATATAGACGTCCACATAAAACTTCTCCTCCAAGTATTTTTTAGTTATCATAATTTTACGTTATTGTTGCTTTCTCCATAGAGTTACTGATTCCTGCTTAATTTTAAGATAAATATTTCTTACTTCATATATTATACGAAATACGACAAATTATTCATCCTTATGCTTATTTTATCTGAACAGACCCAGCGCCTAAAATATGTTCCAATTTTCCAACCACTGCATCGGTTGGTGAAATCCAAAATTTAGGTTCCGTCTTAATCACCTTACTACTACCAACTAAGTGTAAAAAAACAGTACTATCACCATGATAATCAAGAAATACTTTCTTTAAAGCATCAAATACGTCTGCATTTTCTTGGTCTTTACGCACTCTAATTCTTACTTCTGGTTGGTATTCATCAATGTGACAAACACTATCGGCCAAAATCTTGACACCTTCATCCGTGCCGTTGATGCGACCACTTACCACAACTGGCATATCTGGCACTAAGGCATTCATCGATTGATAAAACACTTTAGGAAATACTACAATCTCTAATTTGTTCGTAAAATCTTCGAGCTCGAGAAAGCACATCGTATCGCCTTTTTTGGTTGTAATCCTTTTCGCGGTAATAATCATACCAAAAATCTTCACGAGTTTATTATCCGCAAATTCACCTGCTAAAATCTGTTCCAACGATATAAACTTATTCATTTTATCACGGTATTTATCTAGTGGATGTCCTGTAATATAAAAGCCTGTCATTTCTTTTTCAAATGCTAAAATTTGTTCTTTAGGTAACTCTTCAATATCAGGCATTACTATATCATCCACATCTTCCATTGTTTCCATACCAAACAGCCCCATTTGTCCACTAGCTGCATCTCTTTGCTTGCCTAATGCTGTTTCAACTGCACGATCGATTACTGCAATCAGTTGTGATCTTTTTGCACCAAGGGAATCAAAAGCACCGCATTTGATTAAACTTTCAATTACACGTTTATTCACAACACGCATATCTACTTTAGTGCAGAAATCAACAAGAGATGTAAATTCACCAGCAGTTTGACGTACTTTTACAATATTGGCGATTGCATTTTCCCCAACGTTTTTCACGGCCGCGATTCCAAAACGAATCGCTTCTTTATCCACACTAAACGATGCTTTGCTCGCATTGATATCAGGTGGCAACACTGCAATCCCCATATGACGACACTCTTCTATATAATAACTAATTTTATCGTTCGTTGCCATAACACTAGATAACATTGCAGCCATAAATTCTTGTGGATAGTGAGCCTTTAAATACGCGGTTTGATAAGCAACGAGAGCATACGCCGCGCTATGCGACTTATTAAAACCATAGTCAGCAAAATGTGCGAGTAAGTCAAAAATTTCTTTTGCCAATTCTACATCGATGTTATTCGTTTTCACACCATTTAAGAAATTTTCCTTCTGAGCAGCTAGAATTGAATGTTTTTTCTTTCCCATTGCCCGCCGAAGTAAATCTGCCTGTCCAAGCGTAAAGCCTGCCAATACCTGTACAATTTGCATAACCTGTTCTTGATATAAAATTACACCGAATGTTTCTTTTAAGATAGGTTCTAACAATGGATGCATATATGTTACTTCTTTTTTACCATGTCGCCCATTGATAAAATCAGTAACCATTCCACTGCCAAGTGGGCCTGGACGATATAGCGCTACCAGTGGAATAAGATCGGCAAAACCCTCTGGTCTTAATTCTTTTACCAGATTAGTCATACCACCGGATTCCATCTGGAATACACCACCAGTATCACCACTAGCTAACATTTCCGCCGTTTTTTCATCTTCTAAATCAATGGATTCTATATCAACAGTAATACCACGACTTTCCTTTATCAATTCAAGCGCATCACTGATTACGGTCAGTGTCCGAAGTCCTAAGAAATCCATCTTTAGCAGACCTAGCTCTTCAACACGATCTTTATCATATTGAGTTACTGCAAATCCATCCGAGGATGTTTGTACTGGAACATAACTAGTAAGTGGATTACGCGCTATTACCACCCCCGCTGCATGGGTAGATGCATGCCGTGGTAAGCCTTCCACCTGCATTGCTAAATCAATTAACTTTTTCACTGATGGTTCTTCATTATAAACGTTTTGCAGCTCTTGGTTATGTTTTAATGCTTTTGCCAAAGTAATGCCGAGTTCATTTGGGATCATCTTTGCTACGCGGTCGACTTCGCCATAGGCCATGTTCAGCGCCCGTCCAACGTCGCGAATGGCACCTTTTGCCGCCATCGTACCAAATGTAATAATTTGCGCTACTCGCTCTTTTCCATAACGTTCTACAACATATTCAATTACTTTTTCTCGTTTTGCATAACAGAAATCAATATCAATATCTGGCATCGTTACGCGTTCAGGATTTAAAAATCGTTCAAAAAGCAAATCATATTTTAACGGGTCGATATCAGTGATCGACAACAAGTATGCAACAATGCTGCCCGCAGCAGAACCACGCCCTGGTCCTACGGCAATATTATTTTCTCTTGCATACTTAATAAAATCCCATACAATAAGGAAATAACTATCATAGCCCATTTTTTTAATGACAGCTAATTCATAATCCAAGCGTTCACGAATCGTTTGCGTAATCTGGGCATAACGTCTTGGTAAGTTCTGCTCACATAACTGGCGAAGATATGCAACATCGGTTACACCGTCTGGTACAGGAAATGTTGGTAAATGTAAGTGACCAAAAGTAAACTCTACATTACAGCGTTCAGCAATTTTCACCGTATTTTCAATTGCTCCATCATAAGCAAGAAATAACTGTTGCATTTCTTGTGCATTTTTCAGATAAAATTGATCGTTGGGAAATCTCATACGATTTTCTTCATCTACAGTTTTTCCCATTTGAATGCATAGTAATACATCATGGAATTCGCTATCGCTTTTATTGATATAATGCAAATCATTGGTCGCAACCAATCCTAAATCATATTTTTTCGCAAGCTCTACTAGAACCAGATTTGCCTTTTTTTCTTCGGGAATACCATGATCCTGTATTTCAATATAAAAATGATCCTTATCAAAAATATCAATATACTCTTTCACGAGTTCTTCTGCCCGTTCGTTATCATTACGAATAATTGCCGAAGGTATATCGCCAGCAATGCAGGCACTCAAACAAATAATTCCTTCACTATATTCGCGGAGCAGTTCTTTATCCACACGAGGTTTATAGTAAAAGCCTTCGCTATAAGCCAATGAAACCATTTTTATTAAATTTTGATAACCAATCTGATTCTCCGCAAGTAAAATCAAATGATAATAGGTTTCTCCATTTACTGCCATCCGATCAAAACGAGATTTTGGCGCAAGATATACTTCACAACCAATAATCGGTTTAATTCCATTTTTTTTAGCTGCTTTATAAAAATCAATTACGCCATACATGGAACCATGATCGGTAATTGCAATCGCCGGCATATTTAATTCTTTTGCTTTTTTTGTTAATTCTTCAATACGACTTGCACCATCTAACAAACTATACTCAGTATGTACGTGAAGATGGACAAATTGTTTGTTTTCATTTTGTTCAATCATAATTTACGCCTTTCTATATAATAAAACACGCGATAAAAATAAAACTCGATTCTATAAAATTCTACTTTTCTAACATTCAAATTGCTTAATAAACAAACTTCGACGAAAACTGATACAAATCCTTTTTGAAAAAATTTTCATATTTTAATTAAAATTTTTAGAATATGCAACCAATCGATTAAATTCAACATATTTTTTCAATATTATATCAAAATTTGCAGGTATTTTTTATTATAATGTTGAAGATTTATAAGTTTAAATTATATAAATGAGGTGTATGCATTTGTTTCATATAGGTATTTTACAATTGACTCAAAACCTTGATGATGCTGTACGTGGGTTCAAACAAGGTTTAAAAGAATTGGCTGTTGAAGCTGATTTTCATTATTTTAATGCTGACGGTAATATCAATGAATTACCAAAGCTCGCACAAAAATTAGCTGACATAAATGTTGATTTAATTTTTGCTTGCTCTACGCCAGCCGCAAAAGCCGCTGCTAATCTATCCAAGAATATCCCGGTACTGTTTACGCCAGTATTTGATCCAATCAGTGTAAATCTAGTTGATAGTTTGGCTGCTCCTAGTGGCAAGTTAACTGGTATGAGCGGTATGGTGAATGCAAAGGATAAAGTAAACTTTATCCACGAATTATTACCTAACGCAAAAAAATTAGGTATGCTCTATCATACTGAAGATAGCAATTCCTTAATAGAAGCCAGCAACTTCCGCAAAGCTTTGACTGGTAAATTTGAACTTAATGAGATTACCATTACCCGCAAAGAAGATATCTCCTTGCTCGCTGAAACATTTCCACAAGGCCTTGATGCATTATTCTTGCCGATTGGTAGAGTTGTTGAAGAAAATTTTGCTAGCATTGCTTACTATACTGATGCAATCAATGTGCCAATCATCACTTCTCATGCACCAAATGTAGTCTTAGGTTCGCTTGGTGCTTTGGTTGCCAATCATGCAACGCTTGGCAAAGCTTGCGCTGCGCAGGCAAAACAAATTTTAGTAGATGGCAAAGAAATAAAAAACATCCCTGTTGGCATGACAGAAACACCAGAGGTTTTATTAAATGCCTTCGTTGCTGACAATTTAGGAATTGAAATTCCAAATAACTTACTTACAAAAGCAACTGAAGTATACGAATAAAAACTTTTATTTTAATAGATACAAGGAGATGACCCCATGTTATTAACTCGCAAATCTGTAGAACTTCTCGCTCCAGTTGGGACTTGGGAAGTACTAGAAGCAGCCATTTCAGCTGGCGCTGATGCTGTTTATTTAGGTGGCAAACGCTTCAACATGCGTATGCACCGTACCGATACAAACTTTGATGATAAAATGTTAAAAGAAGCAATCGAATACGCACATGCACATAATGTAAAATTATACATTACGATTAACAATTTACTTAGCGATCGTGAAATTGAACCAATGCGCGATTATTTAAAATATCTAGAAACCATTCAACCTGATGCTTTATTAGTGCAAGATTTAGCGGTACTTGAATTGGTAAAATATTTACAGATTACAATTCCCCTTCACACCTCTGTTATGATGAATACGCACAATGAACATGCAATTCATAAATTAAAAGAATACGGTATTACTAGAATCGTTGTTGGTCGTGAAATGACCTTACCTCAATTGAGCTTATTTAAAGAACGTACTGGAATTGAGGTAGAATACTTTATGCATGGCGATATGTGTATTTCGCACAGCGGTCAATGCTATCATTCTGGTATTTTATTTGGGCAAAGCGGTAACCGCGGTCGTTGTTTAAAACCTTGTCGTTGGGCATTTAAATTAATTGACGAAGATACCAAAGAAGTTCTTGATGCAAACGGTCCTGGACCATATAAATTAGCATTAAAAGATATGTGTATGTATAGAAATATTCCTGAACTCATTCAAGCAGGCGTACATTCTTTTAAAATCGAAGGACGCATGCGTACAGCTGCCTTCGTAGAACGCATCGTAAAAACATACCGTAAAGCAATCGATAGTTATATTGCCGATCCTACTGGCTATGTTACAAACGAAGCTGATTGGCAAGACTTATATGAAAATCGCTCACGTGATTTTTCTACTTGCTTTGCCCTTGGTAAGCCAGATGCATCAGCCATTGGTTTTACCGGCGAACGCGAACCACGATTTTTCAGTCAAGCAGTAAAAGAAGCTAGTATTGATTCACTGGTAACGATGAAAGATACAAATCAAGTAACTGCTATTGCAGAGGACTATAAACCAACTTTATCGGTACGTGTAGCAGATATCGCCTCACTAAAGAACGCTTGTGAAAATGGCGCAAACATTGTCTATGTTGGTGGTGAGGCTTTTAAACCACATAAAGCTTGGACACTGAATGATATCAAAGAGGCAATCACAATCGCGAAAAAGTATAATGTAAAAGTTGTTGTAACAACACCACGTGCCACAATGGAACGTGAATGCAGTGAATTAGAACAATTATTCACCGCATTAAATGAAGTAAAACCAGAAGGTGTTATGGTAAGCAATATGGGCAGCTTAAATTTAGCTAAGAAATTTACTAACTTACCTGTACAAACCGACTTCTCTTTCAATACCTTCAATCACTTAGCTGCAAAGTTATTAAAAGACAATGGTTCGGTAATGGCCACTACTTCCCTTGAAGCAACCTATGCACAAATCAAAGAACTACTTTCTACCAGCCAATTGCCAATTGAAATCATTGTGCATGGTTCCATTGAAGCAATGCTCCTTGATCATAACCTTCCAGCGATGAGCCTAGGCTTTAATCCACTTGAAAATCCAGATATGTGTAATAAACATTTTGCTCTTTTAGATACAGCAAATGAAATTCATCCAATTCGAATTGACCAATATGGACGTAATCATATTTTATTTGCGAAAGACCTATGTTTATTGCCACACCTTGCAAATTTAATCGGTGCAGCTTCCTATCGTATTGAAGCGCAACATTATACACCAGAACTCGTTGGGATACTTACAAAAACTTACCGTGAGGAATTAGATAAGCTTACAAGTGATCTGCAACATTATCAATATGACAAAACAATTGCGGAAAAAATTGCTAAAGTTAGCCCACGCGAACTTGGTGTTGGTGCATTCCGCTATCGTATCTCTAGATAAAAAGGAGCACGAACCATATGCAAAATTATATTGGTCCTGATAAAATTCTTGAAAAGAAAAAAGAGTACATCATGCCTTGCTTAGGTCATTTCTATAAAGAACCGATGCAAATCGCACGTGGATCTATGCAATATTTATATGATACTACTGGCAAAGAATATTTAGATCTTTTTGCTGGTGTATCCGTAATCAACTGTGGTCATTGCAACCCAGAAATCACTGATAAAATTTGCGAACAAGTTAAAACCCTGCAGCATGTTTGCAATATTTATTTAACTGAAAACTTCGTTAACCTAGCAGAAGAGCTTGCCGAGATTACGCCTGGTGATTTACAAAAAGCCTTCTTCTGTTCTACCGGAACTGAAGCAAACGAAGGAGCTGCACTTCTCGCTTCTATCTATACTGGCAATAGTGAATTCATCTGTTTGAGAAATGGCTTACATGGTCGTACAAAACTAACGATGAGCATGACTGGTATCAGCATGTGGCGTACAGATCCAAATCCGGTTGGCGGCATCAATTTCGCACCAAATCCTTATTGTTATCGCTGTCCGCTTGGTAAAACATATCCTGCCTGCGACCTTGCTTGTGCTAATGCAATCGAAGATGTAATCAAAACGAACACCTCTGGCAATGTTGCCGCTTTCTTTGCTGAACCGATTCAAGGCAACGCTGGTATTATCACCCCACCAAAAGGCTATTTCAAGCGCGTCAAAGAAATTTTAGATCAATACAATATTTTATTTGCCGTAGATGAAATACAAACAGGCTTTGGTAGAACAGGTAAGATGTTTGCTATCGAAAACTTTGACGTTACACCAGACATCATGACCGTAGCAAAAGCACTTGGCAACGGCACCCCAATCAGCGCATTTATTGCAACAGCAAAAATTGCCGATGCCTATACGCGTCCTGGCGCTTCCACCCTCGGTGGCAATCCAGTATCATCAACTGCAGCTCTTGCAACACTTGAGTATATGAGAAAAAATAATTTGCCACAAAACGCATTAGAACGTGGCGCACAATTGAAAGCTGGTTTAATGCGATTGCAAAAAAAACATCCATTCATTGGCGATATTCGCGGCTTAGGTTTGATGGTCGGTGCCGAAATTGTGCACTCTGATAAAACACCTGCTGGACAAGAAGTCGATATCATTCTTGAAGAAATGAAAAATCGTGGCTTCATTATTGGTAAAAATGGTATTGAACGTAATGTTATCGCTTTTCAACCACCTCTTATCATCACCGAAGAAAACATAGATACGATGTTAGATAATTTAGGCGACGTACTAAAAACGATAAAATTATAATAGGAAAATAAAAATTGGGACAAAGTAGTTTTGAGTTCATCTCAATAAACTACTTTGTCCCAATTTATTTTACGCTATTTCTACTTAGCTTTTTATAATCGTAGCAATGCTATAAATAAAATTTTAATCTTTTAATCTTTTAATCTTTTAATCTTTTTAATATTTCCAGAATTAATTTTGCATGTGGCACTACTGTATCTAAAGATAACTTTTCATGAGGACTATGCACACCTGTGAGTGTAGGTCCTATCGAAATCATGTCAAGTTCAGGATTCTTCTCGTAAAACCAGCTACATTCAAGACCAGCATGAATCGATTCCGACTTCATCGGCTTTTTATTTTGTTCTTCAAATATTTCTGCTACAAGCGGTGCTAGTTTACTATCTGCATTTGCCGGCCATCCTGGCGACTGCGCAGAAAAAATAGTTTTAAAGCCACAAAGCTCAGCTAACTTAGTAGTTTCTTGTTTAATTTCTTTGATATAGCTATCAACAGCACTACGTGGGTAAACTCGAATATGCAGTTCCTCTGCACTCGTAGTAATCGTACCTAAATTAGAAGATGTATCTACCAATCCATCGATTGTTTGGGACATAGTAATAACGCCGTTTTGCACAAGGCATATAAAGTTAACGGTTCCTTTGCAATCTTCACTAGATAATACCAAATCTGGCATTGTTGTTGGCGTAAATTCTAAATAATATCCTTTTTCAATGTTACCAAATGCATTATGAAGATATTCATTCATTTTCGCAATCACATTATTCACTTTATAAATATCTAAATCTCTAATTACAATTGTACTCGTTGCACTAGCTGGAATTGCATTACGTGCTGTCCCACCATGAATTTCTGCTAATTCAAAATCAATTCCAGCATTCTTCATTGCATCTAATGCAAGACCAAGAACACGAATCGCATTTGCATGACCTTTGTTAATTTCCATACCTGAATGCCCACCCAATAAACCTTTAACAGCAAATTTATAAGGTGCAGTATGATTTGGTTTTGACCAGACTGGAACACGTTTTACATCGATATTAATACTACCAGCACTACTAATGGTGACCATATCGACATCTTCAGAATCGCAATTAATTAAATAACCGCCTTCTAAATATTTTTTATCTAATGCTTTTGCGCCAGTCATCCCATTTTCTTCATCAACAGTAAAAATTACTCGAATATGGCCATGTTCATTGGCTGCTTGTAAAAGATAAAGTGCCGTTGCTACACCAATGCCATCATCTGCACCAAGACTAGTCCCCTCTGCAGACAAAAATTTGCCATCGTTTAGCACTTTTATAGGATCTATAAGCGGATTATATGCTCTCCCTTCTGTACACACGCATACCATGTCCATATGTCCTTGTATAATCGTCGTCGGTACATTTTCAAAACCAACAGTTGCTGGTTTTTCAATAATAATATTATTCACTTCATCTTGGACTACTTGAAATCCAAGTTTTTTTGCTCTTTTTAGTAAATATTCACTCACTTCTTTTTCATATCCAGATTTACGTGGAATAGCAGCTAACCCTTCAAATTCCGCTAGGATACAATCCAATATTTGTTGGTTTTCATCTGAATTTGGCATTCTTTATACCTCTCTTATCCTTACTATAATACTATATATCATATCACTAATTCAGCAAATTTTCAGCAAATTTTTCCATGAAATATTATTCTTTTCAATCACAATTCCCCTTGTTATAATAAACTTTATACAAGAAAAGTAAGCGAGGTTACATATGTTAAATCAAAACAAATTTGAAAATTACATCATTACAGCAGCTGATACAGACTTAACGATAGAAGCATACTTAAAACAAGTACTGCATTTTTCTAATCGTAACATACAAAAATTAACTCGTGCGAAGGGAATTTTCATTAATAAAAAAATGGCCTTTTTAAATCGTTCTCTAAAAGAAAATGATGTTCTGCGTGTTTTAATATTAAAAGATCTCGACTACGGTGTTACACCAGAAAGCGGTAGTATAGAAATACTTTATGAAGATGAAGATGCAATTGTATTAAATAAACCACCATTTCAACTCGTTCATCCAGCAGGCAATACAACAAGCCATACACTAGCAAATCACTTAGCTTATTATTTTCAGTCAAAAAATTTACTTACAACTATTCGCCCTATCCATCGTCTAGATCGAGATACCTCTGGCTGTATTATTTTTGCTAAAAATGCTTATGCACAGACGCAACTAGAGGAACAATTAAAATTGCGAACACTAAAGCGTAATTATTTCGCTTTAATTCGTGGAACTATAGTTCCATGTGACGGAACGATTGTTCAACCAATTGGCAAGCATCCTACAAAAGCAAATCAACGGGCTGTAAACACAAATGGTGACACGGCAATTACACATTATCAAACACATACTAGCTATTCACCAAATTGTACTATGTTATCACTAAATTTAGACACTGGCAGGACACATCAAATTCGTGTCCATCTAGCTTACTTAGGATATCCAATCATCGGTGACAAAATGTATGGATCGCGTTCTAGTCTAATTGCGCGCCAAGCACTTCACGCTGAATCCATTACATTTCAACATCTTAAAACGGGAGAAATGATAAACATCACGGCTACCCTTCCCGCTGACATGAAAAATTTAATTGCATTTTATAAGCCATAAAGCTCTTATTTTCCGCTTGCAGGCAATAAATCTAGACTATAAATCAAAAGCGACTATAATTATATAGCTATAATCACAGTCGCTTTTAATTTATAGTCTTATCTCGCTTGTTTTTCATAAACTGGCATAGTATAAGAACACATTTCTTTGCTTATTTCTACATTGTCAGGAACATAAAGAACGCTCACATTTGTGATACGTTGCACACCACCATTTAACACGTAACAAACTCCATTTAAAAAATCACATAAGCGACGTTGTTCCCGCTCTTCGACCTGTTCATAATTTACAACAACAGATTCTTTATTTTTTAAACAATCCGCAATCAAATTCACTTGGTCAAATGTCGTTGGCATAAAAATCTTAATTTTTAAGTCAGGGTTTGTATGTACAGTTAAAACTGGTCTTTCCAATTTATCTTGCGGTTCAAAAACACCTGTTCTTTCAGTCGCTTTTCTAACAGGCTCTTCTCTTTTTACTTCTTCCTCTTCTTCTGGCATCAAAACATTCGCTAATTTATCAAGTAGGCTAGACATAACACTGCCTCCAAATCCATTCAAATTATTAATCTATTGTTATGCTTATTCGACAGCAATAAAAAATTTCCTGCAAAGCAAATGTTAAAATTCAACATTATCTTTGCAGGAAATAAAAATGAGTCTTTTAACCTAAAAAAACTTAGCTATTTTTACGATCACGTCCACGTTGTGTTCTATCAAGCGTTGCTTTACGCAGACGAACACTTTCAGGTGTTACTTCTACCAATTCATCTTTATTGATATATTCAAGCGCTTGTTCAAGGCTTAATAAACGAGGTGGAGTAATTCTAATTGCTTCATCAGAAGAACTTGTCCGCATGTTTGATACATGTTTTTTCTTACAAGGGTTAACATCCATATCTGTTTCACGAGAGTTTTCACCAATAATCATACCTTCATATACTGGTTGATTAGGACCTACAAACATTACACCACGGTCTTGCACAGTATAAATACCATAACCAGTAGTTTCGCCTTGTTCAAATGCTACTAAAGCACCACGACTACGTCCTGGAATATCACCTTTAAAAGGAACATACCCATGGAACAAGTGATGCATGATACCATTCCCCTTAGTATTTGTTAAAAACTGAGAGCGGAAACCGATAAGTCCACGGGCAGGAATTACAAATTCCATACGTAAATAACCGGATAACTCAGTCATATTAACAAGTTCAGCTTTTCTAGTTCCAAGAGATTCCATTACTGTACCCATAAATTCTTGTGGAACGTCAATTGTCAATGCTTCCATCGGTTCGCAACGTTGTCCATTGATTTCACGATAGATAACTTCTGGTTTACCAACTTGTAATTCGAAGCCTTCACGACGCATTGTTTCGATCAGAATGGATAAATGAAGTTCACCACGACCAGAAACTTTAAATGTATCTGCACTATCAGTTTCTTGAACACGTAAACTTACGTTTGTTTCCACTTCTTTGAATAAACGATCACGTAAATGACGAGAAGTTACGAATTGACCTTCTCTACAAGCAAAAGGACTTGTATTTACACCAAATGTCATCGACAATGTAGGTTCATCTATATTAATACTAGGAAGTGCTTCTGGGTTTTCAGCATCAGCAATCGTATGACCGATACTAATATCACCAAGTCCAGTAACAGCAACGATATCACCAAGTCCAGCTTCTTGTACTTCTACACGTTTCAGCCCTTGGTATGTAAATAATTTACCAATACGTGCTTTTGTTTCAACGTCACCATTGATCACAATAACACTTTGATTAGCACTAGCTTTACCACGAATGATACGACCAATTGCCACACGACCAACATATTCATCATTATCAAGCGTAGTTACCATAATTTGTAGAGGACCATTTAAGTCGCCACTTGGAGCTGGGATTTCTTTAACCAATAAATCCATTAATGGATTTAAGTTATCACTTTCGTCTGCCATTTTCATTTTTGCAATACCAGCACGAGCTGCTGCATAAACTACTGGGAAGTCTAATTGATCATCATCTGCCCCAAGTTCCATAAACAATTCTAAAACTTCATCATAAACATCGTCCACACGTTGGTCAGGACGATCAATTTTATTAATTACTACAATTGGTTTTAGTTTTTGTTCTAAAGCTTTACGAAGTACATATTTTGTTTGAGGCATAGGTCCTTCGAAGGCATCAACCAATAATAAAACACCATCAACCATGTTTAATACACGTTCTACTTCACCGCCGAAATCAGCATGGCCGGGGGTATCAACGATATTAATTTTGATATCATTGTACATAACTGCTGTATTTTTAGAAAGAATCGTAATCCCACGTTCACGTTCCAAATCATTAGAATCCATAACCCGTTCAGCTACTTGTTCATTTACACGAAAAACCCCATTTTGTTTTAACATAGCATCAACTAGTGTAGTCTTACCATGGTCAACATGGGCAATAATTGCTACATTTCTTATATCTTCTCTTTTACTCATAATCAGCCTCCTAATATAATAAAAAAAGAATGCACTATTTCATGCATTTCTTTTAGTTTGCATACACTTCATCATATTATACAAAGTTTACGATGTCAATCAAAAATTTTCATATATGCTAAAAATAACAATATCTTTACAAAATGCGCACAAGAGGCAGATGTCACTTAACATCTGCCTCTTGCACTTTCCTAAAATACTTATCCTTAAATGTCATTCATTAATTTTTTCATGTACCGTACTACTTTTTCAACTCTTATTGTTACATCACGTAATTTATTTGGCTCCCGAAGGACAACATTTAGAATCCGTTTTTTTATTTGATTATATTCTGCTTCTGCTAAGCTTAAGAAATCTTCTAGGTCTTTGGCTACTGGTTCAATGGTAATATCGGCTTCTTCTACCCGCCAAGTACGCCCTTCAATAATTGCAGTATCACCATAACGAGGAATATATGTACTCGCTTTTATTTTTTCACCAATCAGATCAGCCAACGGATAGGATGCAACCGGCTCACCATGCACTAAAAAAATATTCGCTGGTTTTGGGTTATTGATATGTTCCAGCCATTCCATGATTTGACTACGATCCGCATGCGCAGAAAAACCTTCTAAATTATAAATTTTTGCTTTTACACTTACTTCTTCGCCGATGATCTTTACGCGCTTAATTCCATCAACAAGGCGTCTTCCCATACTACCTTCTGCTTGATAACCAACAAATAAAACACTTGATTCAGCACGCCATAAATTATGTTTTAAATGATGCAAAATGCGCCCCGCATCCGCCATACCACTTGCAGAAATGATAATTTTAGAACCAGGCATATTATTTAACGCTCTAGATTCTTCTGCCGTTTTAGCAATGACAAGATGAGGCATTCCAGGCAACCCTCCTGTATTGGTTAATAGTTTAACAGCCTCCTCATCATATTCTTGAGTATTTTGAGCAAAAATTTGCGTTACAGCAATTGCTAAAGGGCTATCAATAACAACTGGAATATCTGTAATTTTATTTGCTTTCCAAAGTTTATGTAAATAGAATAACAGTGTTTGCGTGCGCCCAACGGCAAAGGACGGAATGACAATATTTCCCCCACGATCCACTGTATCATTGATGATTTCTGCTAATTTATCTTCCTTATCATAATGTAAATGAAGTCGATTGCCGTAGGTAGATTCAGTGATAACATAATCTGCCCCATCAATAACCGTAGGATCTTTTATGATTGGTTGATCAGGCTGCCCTAAATCACCGGAAAATAAAAGTTTAATAGTTTGATTTTGCTCCGTAACAAAAACTTCTACAATCGCAGACCCAATAATATGCCCAGCATCTTTAAATCGAACTACAACCCCCGGAATTAAATTCAAGTCTTCATTATAAGCAACTGGAGCAAAATGAGTCAATGCCGCTAAAGCATCATCCATCGTGTATAAAGGTTCAACATGCGGTTTGCCAGCACGCTCGCCTTTTCGATTGGCAATCTCCGCATCATATTCTTGAATATGCGCACTATCAGGAAGCATAATACTACACAATTCACTCGTTACCTTGGTTGTATAAACTTTTCCTTTAAATCCTTGTTTACATAATTTAGGGATTAAACCGCAATGATCAATATGGGCATGAGTAAGAACCACACAATCTATACTAGCTGGCTCATAAAGAAAATTACGATAATTTAATGCTCTTACAGTTTTAGATCCTTGAAACATGCCACAATCAATTAGTATTTTCTTTTCTGCTACTTCAATTAAAAAAGATGAACCAGTTACAACTTGAGCTGCACCTAAAAATTGTAATTTCATAGATTTCTGACCTTCCCTCTCTAGTGCTTTTTTTATTTCCATTATACCATAGGAACCGAGGATCAGCTATTAATTTACATAATACTCTGATTATTTATTACTATAAAAATGACTACTGCTTCTTCGCGAGTAGTCATTTTCTTTATTCACCGATGGTTCTGACTTCTGGATGCAATTTTACACCATGTTTTTCAAAAACCATTTTTTGAACTTCTTGAATCAAATTTAAAACATCTTCGGCAGTGGCTTCACCAGCATTTACCACAAATCCGGCATGTTTTTTAGAAATTTGTGCACCGCCAACTTTAAATCCTTTTAAGCCTGTTTGTTCAATTAGCGTTCCTGCAAAATATCCCTGAGGACGTTTAAATGTACTACCGGCACTTGGCATTTCAAGTGGCTGCTTACTTTCACGCCGCATCGTAAGTTCATCCATCCTAGCCTCAATTTCTTCTTTATTTCCTTTGACTAAGGATAATTCCACTTCACAAATAACATAATGATTGCTTTGAAAAATACTATGGCGATAACCAAACTCAAGATCATCCTTAAGATACCTAATAACCTCACCATCTAAGGAAACAGCAGTTACTGCGGTAATAAAGTTACTTATTTCACCGTCGTAAGCACCGGCATTCATGAAAACCGCACCACCAATACTACCAGGAATACCAATTGCAAATTCCATGCCACTCAATGATAAATCCGAGGCAAATTTTGCTACATCTTTGAGTAACGAGCCCGACCCAACAATGATTTTAGTTCCTTCTTGTTTCATATAAGACATCGTATCGTCAAATTTGACAACAACACCCCGGATTCCCTTATCTAAGACCAATACATTAGAGCCATTTCCAAGCACAGTAAACGGCATTTGATATTTTTTAATTATTTTAAAAACATTTACAACTTCATCAACGGTAGCTGGTAGCACTAAAAAATCCGCTGGTCCACCTATTTTAAATGTGGTATGTTTTTTCATGGGTTCATTCAATAGAACCTGCGATTTCGGTAATATTTTATTTAAATCTGCTATAAACTCATGATTATTTTGCAAGATGAATTCATTCCTCCAATATCATACTACTGCGAATATATTTTTATTACTCCTCTTGTTTTAAGTTTACACCACTAATCTATTGCTATTCAAAAACGTTTTAAATTAGTATAGCAAATTATTAGCATAACTCTGGAAAATTCTGTTGTTTTAAAGCTTCATATGTTACAATTGCTACAGAATTAGATAAATTCAGCGACCTCGCATCACTAACCATTGGTATTCGAATACAAGTATCCCAATTTTCCTTTAAAATACCTTCTGGAATCCCCGCAGTCTCTTTACCAAAAACTAATAAATCATCTGATGTGAATTTTACTTCACTATAAGATTTCGTAGTCTTCGTTGTATTATAATAAAAATTATGACCTTGATATTTCTCTAATACCTCGGCAAAATTTTCATGATAATGAACTTTTACTAAGTGCCAATAATCAAGACCAGCTCTTTTTAAAGATTTATCATCAACCGAAAAGCCCAGTGGTTTCACTAAATGAAGTTCACACCCCGTTGCCGCACAAAGCCTAGCAATATTTCCTGTGTTACCTGGAATTTCTGGTTCAATCAATACGATATGCATAACTACACCTCTATAAAATTTAGTTTGATTCTATTTTTAGACACATTCAAAAAATACAATCTTAATATATTCCACAGAAAAGAAAAAAATCCTACTTTCAATCAGTAGGATTTTTTCTTTTATTTCATATTTGAATGCATATAATTTTTAGAATCTAAAATCACGCTTACCTTCATGTAATTCTATTAAATGCTCTTCGGCAATTTTTCTTACTTTTTCATTTGTAATGCGTGGAATTTCATCTAAAATTACTTTTTCGCCTTTTTTCTTTGTATCGTCAGATGCATAGTCTTCTAAATACTCTTTAAGTGTCATCAATGCATTTGGTTGACAACAATTTGCAATTTGTCCTGATTTCACTAATGTCATAAAACGGTCACCTGTACGACCTTCACGATAACAAGCAGTACAGAAACTAGGAATATAACCTAAGCCAAGTAACCAATTTACAATCTCGTCAAGAGTACGGGTATCGTTTACATCAAACTGCGCTGAATTATCATCTTCTGCTTCTGGTTCTACATATCCGCCGACGCTTGTACTAGAACCACCACTAATTTGTGATATTCCTAATTTTAAAACACGTTTACGTGTTTTTTGTGATTCACGGGTAGAAACAATCATACCAGTATAAGGAACGGCAATCCGAAGCACAGCAACGATCTTTTCAAAGATATCATCAGAAATTGCATTGCTGAAATTTTCTGGATCAATATCATCTGCTGGACGAATCCGTGGAACACTGACTGTATGAGGACCGACCCCCATCGTTGCTTCTAAATGCTCTGCATGCATAAGAAGACCAACAAAGTCATAACGATACATATTTAAGCCGAACAAAACACCGATACCAACATCGTCAATTCCAGCTTCCATCGCACGATCCATCGCTTCCGTATGGTACGCGTAATCACGTTTTGGACCTGTTGGATGAAGTTCTTCATAGCTTTTCTTGTTATAAGTTTCTTGGAAAAGAATATACGTGCCAATGCCTGCATCTTTTAATTTACGGTAATTTTCTACGGTAGTTGCAGCGATATTCACATTCACCCGACGAATTGCACCGTTTTTATGTTTAATGCTATAAATTGTTTTAATACTATCAAGTACATATTCAATTGGATTGTTCACTGGATCTTCACCAGTTTCTAATGCCAAACGTTTATGTCCCATATCTTGCAAGGCAACGACTTCACGTGCGATATCTTCTTGAGAAAGTTTTTTACGAGAAATATTTTTATTTTTTAAATGGTATGGACAATATACACAACCATTGATACAGTAATTTGATAAATATAAAGGAGCAAACATTACAATACGATTTCCATAAAATTTTTGTTTTATTTCTTGCGCTAGCGTAAACATCTTTTGATTTTCGTCTTCTAAATCGCATTCTAATAAGACAGCTGCCTCCTTATGTGACAAACCTTTACAATCTTTCGCGCGCTCAATGATACTTTCAATTAATTCACGATTGCTTTTATTTGCTTTTGCATAGGCAATCGTATCTAAAATTTCTTGATCATCAATAAATTCTGTTGCAACTTTTGATTTCATATTATACATGGTCAAAACTCCTCTTTGCTTTTCATAGATTTTTCAATAGATAAAAATACACATAAGGTTTAGGCAATTTTTACTTATACTTTTGAATATACTGTCTTGGTGCTCACATTAGGCAACATGCCTAATTTACCAGAAAAAGCACTAATAACATCTGCTGGCGCATCCATTACAATGCTGATGACAGAAACATTTTTCTTATGATAAGGAATTCCCATTCTGCCTACAATATAATCGCCATATTCTTGAATAATAGCATTTAACTTAGCGACTGACTCTTTACTACTGAGCATAATACCAATTAAAGCAACACGTGTTTCCATAAGTAAATCCCCTCTTTTTTAAAAATAACGTAAAAAAATCCCTGCACCCAAAATTGGCACAAGGATAGCTTATCAAAACAGAAGAATGCCTCCAAATCATAGAATCATCCCTAACACATTTCAACTATTCTATCGCCTTCTCATTGGGGACAAACCCTCATGCGGTCAGCACGATAACAATTTTTAAAAGGATTGGTTTACCGTCAGATAACCGTTACTATAAATTATCTTAACTGTGCACCTTAATTACTAATTTAGTATACTCTCTAATTTAGCAAAAAGCTATACTTTTATCCTAAAAAAAGAAAGAAACTGTTCCAATTTTATGTAAAACAGCTTCTTTCTTCTTAATAAACTTATTCTAATACTGCACCTTTACTAGCTGAAGTTGCCAAACGTGCATAACGTGATAAATAGCCTTTTGTTACTTTCGGCGCTGGCTCTACCCAAGCGGCTCTACGTTTTTCCATTTCTTCATCGCTAATTACTATATCAAGTTTACGGTTAGGAATATCTATATCGATAACATCCCCTTCTTGTACTAGTGCGATTGGGCCACCGGCCATTGCTTCTGGAGAAACGTGGCCGATGCAAGCGCCACGCGTAGCCCCACTGAAACGCCCATCTGTAAGAAGCGCTACTTTTAAGCCCATACCAGTAATCACTGCAGTTGGATTTAACATTTCACGCATACCAGGCCCACCTTTTGGACCTTCATAACGAATAACGACTACATGACCATCTTTTATTTGACCACCAACAATCGCTTCAATCGCTGCTTCTTCTGAGTCATATACTTTGGCAGTCCCCTTATAAACTAACATATCCTCTGTAACAGCACTTTCTTTTACAACTGCATAATCCGGAGCTAAATTTCCCTTCAATATTGCGATGCCACCTTTATTACGATACGGTGCATCTACCGTTTTAATGACATCTGGACGGGTAATTTCAGCAGCTTTAATGCGATCACCAAGAAGTCCAGTTACCGTAACTGCATCTAAATGAAGTAAATTTTTATGAGCTAATTCGTGCATAACAGCATTTAACCCACCCGCTTCATTTAAATCTTGCATATGATGTTTACCACCAGGACTGAGTTTAGTAATATAAGGCGTTCTTGCACTAATTTCATCGAATAACGGCAATGGTAATTCAATACCTGCCTCATGCGCAATCGCCGTTAAATGAAGTACAGTATTGGATGAACCACCAATACCCATGTCAACCGTAATTGCATTTTCGAAAGCTTTCTGCGTCATGATATCGCGAGGTTTGATATCCTCTTTTACTAAATCTAAAATGACTTGACCTGCTTTCTTCGCAAGCATTCTTCTAGCACCAGTTTGTGCTGCTGGGATTGTACCATTGCCAGATAACCCCATTCCTAAAACTTCCGTTAATGAATTCATCGTATTTGCAGTAAACAACCCCGAACAAGAGCCACAGCCAGGACAAGCAGCTTTTTCTAAATCTGAAAGTTCATCGGCAGTAATTTTACCAGCTTCAAACTTACCCGCTGCTTCAAAGATACTACTTACACTAATATCTTCTCCTTTATAACGGCCAGCCATCATTGGACCTCCACTTACTACTACGCAAGGAATATTTAAGCGAGCCGCTGCCATAAGCATACCAGGGACAACTTTATCACAGTTAGGAATGAGTACTAACCCATCAAAACCATGACCAGTTGCTACTGCTTCGATAGAATCAGCAACAAGTTCACGACTTGCCAAGGAGAATTTCATGCCTTGATGCCCCATTGCAATACCATCACAAACGCCAATTGCCGGAAACTCGATTGGTGTACCACCAGCAGCAGCAACACCAAGCTTAACTGCTTCAGCAATTGTTCTTAAATGAAAATGACCCGGAATAATTTCATTGAATGCATTTACGACACCAATCAATGGCTTTTCCAAATCTTCTGGACCATATCCCATAGCATAGAACAAAGATCTATGTGCTGCACGTGTTGAACCTTTTTTCACAATATCACTTCTCATATAGTTTCCCACCTGTTCTCTTTGATATAAAATTACTACAACAATTGATAAAAACTGAAACATTGTTAATAAAACAATGTATACAACTTTACACTTTTGTCTTAGATATAATCTATTCAATGTTGAAGTTGATAATCCTTCTAAAATCATCTTATTTATCATAAAAATTTCTATTATAAGCTTTTTCTATTAGAATTCAATACCACTTTGCGCTTTTATGCCTGCTTTGTAATGATGTTTTACTTCTTTCATTTCTGTGACTAAATCGGCGCATGCAATAATTTCTTCTTTGGCATCACGACCAGTAATCACTAAATGCATCTGCGCTGGTTTTAAAGCAATCAATTCTAAGGCTTGATCGACTTGAATCAATCCAAACTTAATCGCATAGTTTAGCTCGTCTAATACAATCATATCCCAATGACCAGCAAGCATTTCTTCTTTCGCTATTTCTAATGTATTCTGCGCTGCTACTCTATGTTTTTCCGCCTCTGCTTCACCATCTTGCTGGGTAAAGCCTTCTCCCATTTGCCGAATAACAAGATTAGGCGCTAATTGCTGCACAGCTTTTAATTCACCATATTTCCAATTTCCTTTGATAAATTGCAAAATTAAAACTTTTAATCCATTTCCCCATGCCCTAAGCGCAAGACCTAACGCCGCCGTTGTCTTCCCTTTACCATTCCCCGTATTTACAATAGTCAATCCTTGTGTGTTTTCCATTTCATCCACCTTTCGAACTATATAATCAGATAAATATTTAAAAATTCATAAAACGTGATATACTATATGTTACCATAAATTAAGGAGCAATTATGAAAAAATCGATTATCATCATAGTGATTGTGGCAATAACAGCCTTCCTATATATCACGAATCATAGACAACCTCAAAAAGAAACGCAATATGAAAGTAATATTGCACTAATTAAGCAAACGAACTTTGAAAAAGAGCTAGTATCACCTACCAGCAAACCTGTAATAGTCAGTCATTACGATAAACAAGCCCCTGCTAGCACAACACCACTTTTACTTTGGCATACGGTACCCGGTGCTGTTTTTTATGAACTGGAAATACTAAATGATATTCCAGAGAACCCCAATGGCATTTCTGCGTCTGTACATCGTATTTTTAGTACACAGCAAATATTCACCAATGGCTATTATGCCGATTTCTCCACTTATTTAAGCATAGGCAAAAATTTTTATTGGCGAATACGTGCTTTAGATTATGACGGAAATGCCCTCGGTGTATTTTCTGATGCCGAACAAATCACTATAAACCCAAACTTAACAATTGTTCAAAAACCAATTGTCAACAATATTGATCGACTAAACGACCTGCCGATCCCATTATATCCTGTATATAACTGGATTCCGATACACAATATTGTAGATTATGAATTAGAATTGTTATCAAGTCCTCCCACTATAGAAAATGGGCTTATACCTTCTGAAGATCGCATTTGGAGCAAAGTTGTTAATAATACGACAGACTGCTATGACGATTTTGCCCGTTTATTAGTGCCAGGCACCTATTATTGGCGCGTAAGAGGCATTGATGACAACGGAGACACCATTGGTGAATACTCTGATACAGAGAGTTTCGTCGTCACTGAACAGTCCCATCGTGTCGAAGTTGCTACGTTTGGAGACAGTATTACACATGGTGGGGGGGCACTTTCTTATTCTCCCGCAAATTTAGAATATAGTTATCAAACTTATTTAGACTTTCCTACACTCAACCTTGGTAAAAGTGGTGACACTTCTACCACTATGGCAGAACGCTTTGATAGCGACGTATTACCATTCCGCCCCAAAAATTTACTCATCCTCTGCGGTGCGAATAGCCTTCGTGCAGGTACACCAGCAGATGAGATCATCAATGATCTATTAACGATTCGGACGAAATGCTTTATTTATAATATTCGTCCCATTTTCCTCACACTAATGCCATTAAATCCAGATAATATTTATAAAACATTTGACACGGAAACAGCGTCTAATTGGAAACTAGAAATGATCGGCGTAAATGATTTTATCCGTAAACAACAATATTATATTGATTTAGAACCTTATTTCTATGACGAAAATGGCTATATGGCAACCTATCTATCTACAGATGGCCTTCATCCCGATATCACAGGCAAAAAACTCATGGCAGAAATCATTAACGCCAATAAGAAACGGGTACTCCGCTAGATTATTTTAAATTCAAACCGTACTCGGTAATGCATTTTTGAATAGCATCGCTACTATTACTAAACACAATTCCATATGATTTTGCTTTGTGATTATCTAGTCTTACATCACGGTTTTTCTTTAGATACTTTTCTTTATCTTCCACAACCAATTCTTGAATTCTATGTTCTAAACCTAAGCCGCAAAAGATTTCTTTTATGATTTCATAGCGGCTTTTATTATTTTCAGAACCTAAATGATACGTTCCATAAGGAACAGTAAAAATTTTATTTACAGCTTCCACCATTTCATAAACATACGTTACACCTCTAAATTCGTGCGAAGAGACAGAAATTTTTTCATTTTTTAAAATAGATGCTATTGTATCCCAAAAAATATTGCCCGACATCCCACAATTTTTTTCTGGCATGCCAAATAACCAAGTAAATCGTACAATCCAAAGTTCATCGATGATTTCCTTGATTAAATTTTCTGCCTCTAATTTATTTTGGGCATAAACAGTATCTGGTTTTGCTTCATCATTTTCTTTAAACGGCCCAGCGTTTTGATTGCCATTAAAAATTTGTTCAGTACTGATAAATACCAATTTAGCCCCAACTGCTTTTGTCGCTTTCGCTATACTTACAGCACCTTCTACATTGATTTTGTGCGCCATTTCAGGGTTTTGATTACAATAATCGGTTACCGCAATTGCCGCTGTATGGATTACATAGTCTGGTTTAAATGCTTGGAATTTCTCCATAATATCTTGCTGATCACATACATTCATCTCCGCTTTTGTTGGTGCTAGAATTTCATATTGATCCTTGTAATAATGCGCAAAACGTGATGCAAAAAATCCTCTTCCACCAGTGATTAATATTTTTTTCATGATAAATTCCTCCTACTTTGTATTTAAAAATTCTTTGATTATTCTTACTACATAGGCATGGTCGTCTTTCTGCGCCATACCTGAAACTGTAATTGTACCGACAACACCTGTGTTTTTTAGTCGAATTGGTACGGAACCACCCGCCGCTACATAATCAGCTTCAGAAAGACCAAATCGCTCTGTCATTCCCTGCTTTCTTCTATCTAAATCTAATTTCAATTGGTAAGAGCTCATTGAACTATAATATACAGTATTTTCTTTTCTTCGTACCCAACAATCATTATCTACACTTGTCCCATCAAAAGAATAATAGAATAATTTATGACGGTTGAGAGAAATACATATTGTTATTACTTTACTCTCTTCCATAGCTGTTTTTACAAGCATATTGCCAATTTTCCAAGCATCCTTACTATTAAAGCTGTCAAAAATCAAATTTTCTTCTTCCTGTTTGATGATTTCGATTTCATTCATTATAGTCACCCCTAAAGTTATCATCGCCTACTATTTATTTTAAGCATAGACTCAGCATTTTTTACTTTTATGATTCTTCCTAATTTATCTTTCTTTTATATCATATCATGAATGCATATTTTTCCAACTCATTTACACACAAAATAAAATCTTGATCTTAAACAAAAAACATGCACTCTTTTTTGAATGCATGTTTTTCGCTTATATTTCAAATAAATGATTGGTCTTATCAAGGATATTATCACGGCGTTGTTTCGCTGCATAGAAATAATCATGGATGTTTTGACGATTCCCATTCCCAATATCCACAATCACGTTATCAATAATTTGTTTTAATTCTTGCAAATTATTGATAATAGCCTCTGGGTTTGAAATGCAAATATCAGCCCACATATCTGCATTTGAGGAGGCAATACGCGTAGTATCTTTAAAGCCACCACCAGCCAGTTTTAAATTTGCTTCAATATCATTCTGACTATTATTTAGTAATGTTACTAGCGCTGCTGCCGTCACATGTGGTACATGGCTAATAACGGAAGCGCAACGATCATGTTGCGCAATATCCATAGTCGTAATGTTTGCACCCGTAGCTTCCACTAATTCGCATACTGTGGCAATCGCCCCCTGTGGTGCTCCAGTATCTTCAACAATCACATAGCATTTATTATGAAAAAGATTTTTATCGGCTACAGCTATCCCGCTATACTCTTTCCCTGCCATCGGATGGCCTGCAACATAATAAATATTTCCTGGTAATATTTCCCTCAGTTTTTCCCAGATATATTGCTTTGTACTACCTGTGTCTGTAAGAATCGCACCTGGTTTTAAAAAGGGAAGAATTTTTTCTATCATTGGCACGATTTGCAGCACTGGTGTACTTAAAAATATAACATCTGCATCTTTAACTGCTGTTTCGTAATCTTGGGTAGCATGATCTACTGCACCACGCTGCATGGCAATGTTTAAAGTTTCTGTTTTGCTATCTAATCCCCAAATATATACATCTTCTTTAAACCTATCTTTTACTGCTAAGCCAATGGAACCACCAATCAAACCAATCCCAATGATTGCAACCTTTATTTTACTCATCTAAGTTTTTTACCCATTAATTTCGCAATTTCTTCTACTTCATTCATTACAACAGAAAAATTTTCTGGTGTTAATGATTGATTACCATCACATAAAGCAATTTCAGGATTTGGATGCACTTCAATCATAAGGCCATCTGCACCAGCAGCAATTGCAGCTCTAGCCATTGGGCGAACCATTTTCCACCGACCAGTACCATGACTTGGATCAACAATAATTGGTAAATGTGATAATTGTTTTACCGCAGCTACCGCGCCTAAATCAAGCGTATTTCTTGTATAGGTCTCAAAGGTACGTACGCCGCGTTCACATAGAATAACGTTATAATTACCTTCACTCATAATGTATTCTGCTGCATTTAACCACTCACTGATCGTCGCAGACAGTCCACGTTTTAATAATACTGGTTTATTTGCTTTACCCACTACTTTTAAAAGCTCAAAATTTTGCATATTTCTTGCTCCGACTTGTAATACATCGGCATATTCACAGTGCATATCAATCGCGTTAACATCAACGATTTCTGTTACGACTTTTAAATCATGTTCTTGCCCAGCTTCTGCAAGCATCTTTAAACCAACTTCAGCCAATCCCTGAAAATCATATGGAGAAGTACGAGGTTTAAAAGCCCCACCGCGTAAAAAGTGTGCTCCAGCTACCTTCACACAACGCGCAGCTTCAAAAAGTTGTTCTCTGCTTTCAACGGCACACGGACCCGCCATAACACCAATATTGCCACCACCAACAAGAACTCCATCAACATTCACAATTGTATCCTCACGTTTAAATCCACGGCTTACCAATTTATAGCTCTCAGTAATTGGAACTGATTTTTCCACACCATCGAATACATCCATCTGTAATTGTGCAATCGTCTTTTTATCGCCAATAACTCCAATAATCGTACGAGATTGACCTTCGGATAAATGAAATTCTAAACCAACACTCACCAATTTTGCTGTAACTTTATCAATTTCTTGTTTTGTTGCTTCTGGATTCATCACAATAATCATAATAAAATTCTCCTCCTAAAATTTAAATACAAAAAAACCCGCCCCTAAAATCAGGGACGAGTTTAACTACCCGTGGTACCACCCTGCTTGCCAAAAGCAAGCCACTCAAATTCAAGTACATACATACTCTAGCCCATGATAACGGTGGCATTCCGACACAGCCTACTAAACCATAGTTTTTCAGCCTGTAGCTTACAAGTGTATTTCTACTAGCACGTTTACTAGGTTTCACCAGCCCCTAGCTCTCTTGAAAACGCCACTAATGTACTTCTCTTGATCGTTGCATTTATTATTATTGATTGTTACTATAACAAAGTAAAATTCATTTGTCAACTAAATCAGCATTTTAAATTACAATTTTTAATAAAACAGCGCGAAAAACAATGAATTTTGTAATAATTGCAATCGAATATTGCGCTGAAAAATCAAAAAGCTGATTAAAATTTGAAGTCCAGATTTTAATCAGCTTTTAGTCTATTTTATATTTTTCGCATCATTGCAATTTCATCGCAATTGGGGAACTTCGGGCAATTGATACATTCTTTCCACACCTTATGTGGTAATAAATCTTTTGTAATCTCTTCAAACCCCATTTTACCAAAGAATTCTGGCTGATAGGTAAGTGTAAATAAAGTCTTTACTCCCAACAATTTAGCTTCTTCAACCAGCAGTTCAACAATTTTTCTGCCGATCCCCTGTCTCGTTATCTTAGGCGATATTGCCATAGCTCTAATTTCAGCAAGTTCGTCCCAAATTAAGTGAAGTCCACCTACACCTAAAATTTGACCATCTTCTTCCGCAACAATCATATCACGCAATGTCTCATAAAGCACATTACGCGAACGAGCTAACATTACACCATCATTTGCATAAGAATTAACCAATTCATATATTTTTTCTACATCTTGAAACATCGGTTTACGATAAATCATCTCACTTTTACTCCCTTCTATTTTTGTATAATTATAACCTTATTATAATATTTATACAACTATATTACTAGGACAAAGTTGCTGAAGTGGACATTTTGCACAGAGAGGCACACGCGATTTACATAACAATCTACCATGCCAAATTAGCCAATGATGCGCCGCCGACCATTTACTTTTTGGAATAACCTTTTTAAGCTTTACTTCAACTTCATCAGGTGTCTCACCAAGAGCTAAATGCAGGCGATTTGACACACGAAATACATGTGTATCTACGGCAATTGCCGGTGTATCAAACGCAATGCTAACAACGACATTTGCTGTTTTTCTCCCTACCCCTGGCAATGTAATCAATTCATCAAACGTAGATGGCACTTGTCCACCATATTCATAACAAAGTTTATAACATGTTGCCATGATATTTTTTGCTTTGCTGCGAAAAAGTCCACAATCACGAATTTCATTTTCTAACTTTTCAATTCCCATTTCCAGAATCGCCTCTGGCGTATTGGAATGAGCAAACAGTCTCGCTGTTGTAATATTTACTCTAACATCTGTACATTGTGCTGATAAAATGACAGCAATTAAAAGTTCGAAGGGTGATCGAAATTTAAGTGCTGGTTTTACATCAATATATACGGTTTCTAATATTTTTAACATTTCTTGTTTTATTTCTTTTGTTATCCTCAAAACACTCACCTCTCAAAGCCAAAAACAGGCTGGTTGCAACGAACCAGCCTGAATAAAGGTTAATTTTAATTAGTTTGTTAGGCTACGTATCGGTGCTGGAATACGACCACCACGCGCAATAAATGCTTCTGAACTAAATTTATTTACCGGAAGAATCGGACTATAACCAAGTAAGCCACCAAATTCTACAGTATCGCCTACTTTTTTACCTGGAACAGGAATAATTCGAACAGCTGTTGTTTTATTATTAATCATACCAATAGCTGCTTCATCGGCAATGATACCAGAAATAGTAGATGCCGAGGTATCCCCAGCAACCGCAATCATATCAAGGCCAACGGAACAAACACAAGTCATGGCTTCTAACTTTTCAAGGGAAAGGCTACCACACTCAATCGCTGCAATCATACCAGCATCTTCACTGACAGGAATAAATGCTCCGCTTAGACCACCTACATGAGAAGATGCCATTAAGCCACCTTTTTTTACTGCATCATTTAACAGCGCTAACGCAGCGGTTGTACCTGGAGCTCCACAACTTTCAAGCCCCATTTCTTCAAGAATATGTGCAACACTATCGCCGATAGCAGGCGTTGGCGCAAGCGATAAATCGATAATACCAAATGGTACGCCAAGACGTTTAGAAGCTTCTTGGGCAACCAATTGACCAACACGGGTAATTTTAAACGCTGTTTTCTTAATCGTTTCAGCAACTTGGCTGAAATCAGCGCCTTTCATATCTTCTAACGCTCTCTTTACTACCCCCGGGCCACTAACACCAACACTGATTACTTTTTCTGCTTCACCCACACCGTGGAACGCACCAGCCATAAATGGATTATCGCCAGGAGCATTGGCGAATATCACCAATTTTGCACATCCAAGTGCATCACGGTCACGTGTAAGTTCAGCAGTTCTTTTCACGATTTCGCCCATTTCGCGAACACAATCCATATTAATACCAGCTTTTGTTGAAGCCAAATTAATAGAAGAACATACTCTGTCGGTAATCGATAACGCTTGTGGAATTGATTTGATTAAAATTCTATCACCATTGGTATATCCTTTTTCAACAAGGGCAGAAAAACCACCGATAAAATTAACACCAACCTCTTTTGCTGCCGCATCAAGTGCTTCCGCAACAGGAACATAACTATCTGTGCGGCAAGCTTCAGCTGCAATAGATATTGGTGTAACCGAGATACGCTTATTAATAATTGGAATCCCATATTCTGCTTCTATATCTTCACCCGTTTGTACTAAAAATTCCGCCGAGGTTGTGATTTTATCATAAACATTTTGGCAAAATTGTTTAATGTTTGGATGTGCACAATCTCTAAGACTAATTCCCATTGTGATGGTTCTAACATCAAGCTTATTTTCTGTAATCATACGATTTGTTTCTAATATATCATGTATCGTTATCACGTGCCTACCTCCAAAATATCTTTATAAATAATTCCTTAAATTTTATGCATAATGTTGAAAATATCTTGATGTTGTGCTTTTATTTCAAGGTTAATTTCTTCCCCTTTTTGACGAAGCACTTGTTGAAGATCTTTCAAGCTCATTTTACTTTCACTTATTTCGGCAATCATTACCATATTAAAGAACCCATCAAGAATATTTTGATTAATATTTAAAATATTAACGTTATTTTCCGCTAAAATATTACTTACCATTGCAATAATACCAACGCGATCTTTCCCGACAATTGTAACTACTATTTTCATATTACATTCTCTCCTTATTTTCTTGGTTATCTACTAATTTAATATAAAATACACTCTTTATGTAAAACACAAAAATATTATATTTATATTAATTATACGCATATTTAAAAAAAAGCCAAGTTTTTTTTATAAACACACACTTTACAAACAATTCAGTAAATTTTATTGCAAAATTATTTAATGTGACTATTCTATCTTTAAATTAAGCCAACATAAATCCCATAATGATGCATACCATATTTACTCCATTAAAACTTATCTATAATTTCTATTTACTTTTTCAGATAGCTAGTTATTCTTTATAAAATTATCCGTTTTTTATAATTCTATTCATTTTTTAAGGTATTTTGTATACATACCTTTTTTATATTTATAGAAGCAGGAATATTGAAAATACCATGGAATACAATTAAAAATATTCTATTTGCAAACAAAATGGGATACATAAATTAAATTCATATATTTAGGAGGCGCGCAAAACAATGAGTGTATTAGGGTATTTTGATGGGAAATTTATCGATGTAGAAAATGATAAAATAATTGGTATGGAAGATCGCGGACATCAATTTGGTGATGGTATTTACGAAGCAACTAGATTTTATAATGGCAAATGCTTCCAATTAAAACGTCATTTAGATAGATGTATGAGCTCACTAAAAAAAGTTAGAATGGAAGTTCCTTATACAGCAGAAGATTTAGCTAAACTACATGAAGAATTAATTGCAAAAAGCGGCTTTAAAAATGGTGTTGTTTATTTTCAATTCACACGTGGTACAGCTCCTCGTGATCACCATTTTCCAAATGTAAAACCACATTTATCTATGTCTATTCGTAGTTCTGAAGTAAATGAACAGCAGCAAGCTGAAGGGGTAAAATGCTTCTTAACTGAAGACATCCGTTGGCATCATTGCGATATCAAATCGCTTAATTTATTAGGTAATGTACTTGCAAAACAAGCAGCGGATGATGCTGGCTGCTATGAAGCAGTTTTATATCGTCCAGATACAAAAGAAGTCACAGAATGCGGTAGCAGTAACTTCTTTATGATCAAAGATGGCGTTCTTTGGTCACATCCAACAAATAACTTAATCTTAAAAGGCATCACTCTTTCTGTATTATTGGAAGATATCGCGCCTGCTATCGGTGTTAAAGTGATGGAAAAAGAATTCACTCCAGAATTTGCGTTTACTGCTGATGAAGCTTTTATCACTAGCACAAGCTTAGAAGTGACACCTTGTATTGAATTAGGCGGCAAAGCAGTTGGTAATGGAAAAATAGGCGAAATTACTTTAAAATTACAAAAAGCATACAAGGAAGCAGTAAAAAAAGAATGTTTCTAATTGGCTAACTTGCATTAAATCCGAAATAGATTTACAATATACGTATAGTAAAACTCATTTTAGGCTCTAACTTTTTCATAGGTTAGAGCCTAAAATGAGTTTATGTTTATCTAATCATTAAAAGAGGAGTTTTATATTGATTACACCAGAAATTATTAACAGAATCAATGAATTAGCAAAAAAGAACAAAAAGGTTGGTTTAACAGATGAAGAATTAACTGAGCAAGCAAAACTTCGTCGCATTTATATTGACAATATCAAAATTCAACTAAAAAACAATCTTGATAATATTGAAATCGTTGATACTCCATCAACGAAACCATTACAGTAATATATCATGAAGAAGAATAATTTACGCCATAGTTGGTATGCAGTAACACTATTAACTACTGGACATTTCTTTAGTGATTTTTACGCTAATTTTTTGCCGGCTCTACTTCCTATTATCATGCCTAAATTAGGTTTATCACTTACAATGAGTGGTTTACTCGTCATGATTTTATCTTTTACTTCGAATGTTTTACAGCCATTCTTTGGCTATATTATGGATAAAAAAAATTTAAACTGGCTATTATTATTTACTGTTCCTGGTAGTGCAATTTTTATTTGCTTAACAGGTCTTGCCGATACTAAGATCGCACTATTTGCCTTGGTTACCCTGAGTGGTCTTGCCCTATCGATTTTCCATCCTCTCGGCTCTAGTTTGGTTAGCAACGTTGCCAGTATCAGTAAACTAGGTCTATCTATTTCTATTTTTGTCGCTGGCGGTAATTTGGGCTTTGCCCTTTCCCCTGTCATCATTGTCTATTTTACAGAAAACTATGGATTATCCGCATTACCACTTTTGATAATACCTAGTTTGATTTTGGCGATTGCTCTTTACCAATCTGGTCTAAGCAAACCCCGCTTAAGATCAGTAACTCCATCAGCAAACTCGTCAAATTTGACCAATATCTCTGAACAAATTGATTTAATAAAATTAAACCTTGCAATGGGGTTACGCGCTTGGACGCATGTTTCTGTAACTACCTTTTTACCCGTATTGCTGGTATCCCGCGGGCACAGTGCTACATTTGCCGGAGTAATGCTTACTATTTTCTTAATTGGTGCTGCCATCGGCGGTTTATATGGAGGGTACCTTAGTGATAAACTGGGTTGCAAGAAGGTAATCACCGCCTCACTTGCATTAGGTATCCTACCTACGTACATATTCTTATCAAACATAGAAATCACTGGGTGGACTTGGATTGTATTATTTTTTTGTGGTGCAGGATTACAGGGATCTGCACCAAGTTCTCTCGTATGGGCACAAAAATTACTACCGAACAACGCTGGAATGGCTTCTGGCATGATGCTTGGTCTTTCCTTTGGTCTCGGTGGCATTGGTGCAGCAATTACAGGTGCACTGGCTGATTCTATTACGTTAGCTACCTCATTGCTTTTGACTACGCTTCCCCTTGCATTAGCTGCATTCATCACAGTAACAATTCCCGAAAAACCGATGCATTAAAATGCTAGCCACAAAACGCTACGTATCAACAAAAATTTGTTACGTAGCGTTATTTTTATTTACATAATAGTCACCGTTTCAATTCGCATCACATACTCTATAATAAAAGATTTACTGATGAGAGGAGTGATGAATTTGCTAGTAATGATTTATAGTTTCCTAATTACCAATATTATTTTAGGAATAGTACTTTGCTTTACCAGCAGCTACTATTTAAATCAAAATAAAAAAAATTTTTACTGGCTCCATATCACAGCATTATCAGTAAGTGTTTTTGAGCTACTATTCAGTGCTCTCTTTATTGTGAATGAGCAGTACCAACAATTTTTGTTTGCAATTTCGACACAGCTCCTTTGGAGCTGTGCATTATTATACACATTTTTTCATCATGTACAGTTAAAAAAAAGAAATGATTATTTACAACAAGAATTAGAAAAGCATTTAAATTTATACGAAGAAATAAAATCTATGGCCTTGTCCGATGGTCTAACTAACATCGCAAATCGTCGTAGTTTTGATATGTTTTTAAAAACGGAACTTAAGCGTGCTACCTCATTGCGTCACCCTGTCAGCTTAATTATTTTAGATCTTGATAAATTTAAAATATTTAATGACACGTTTGGACATATTATCGGAGATAAACTATTGACCCAGATTGGTCAAATACTTCGAAAGAACGTTCGCCCAATGGATTTACCAGCACGATACGGCGGTGAAGAATTTAGCATCATTCTACCAACAAACACATTAGATGAGGCAACTATGCTTGCTGAAAAACTTCGTAAAATAATTGAAGAAAGCCATTTTCCCGATAATACAGGCAATTTTACTGCGAAAATTACTGCGAGCTTTGGTATTGCAACTTACGATCCTAACATTCTTTCCATACCACCTGATGCAGAAAAAATCATTTCTATTGCTGATAAGGCATTATATAAAGCAAAGCATAATGGTAGAAATTGCATCTTTGGTGCGAATATATTCCAATAATTATTTAGTATGAAAATTCCCACTATTTATGCTACTTATTGTCAAGAAATTTAACAATAAGCAGCATAAAATTATGTTAAATAAATCACGTTTTTTCATTGACAATCTATATCCAAATATCTATACTGGGTATGTGATATGAATTTAATGATAATTTAAATTTATTATCATAGACTTTCAATATACTATATTAAAGTCCATACATTGAGTGGGCTTAAATTTTAAAGTGTATCATATTAGGAGGCGTTTATTTTATGGCTAAAAAACCTGTTAAAATTACTGAAACTGTACTTCGCGATGGTCAACAATCTTTAACTGCAACGCGCAT
>Ga0316600_10000084_pt1 | contig 72841 bp, 69 predicted proteins | sample OWC_soil_day5_CT_FD_207652 | JGI IMG/M metagenome (GOLD analysis project Ga0316600, IMG submission 207652) | Wetland soil microbial communities from Old Woman Creek delta, Ohio, United States - OWC_soil_day5_CT | ecosystem: Environmental > Terrestrial > Soil > Wetlands | place: USA: Ohio... | reverse complement strand
TGATCGAGACGTTCCGGGCGGCGGGCCGGCAGATCGCGCTCGTCATGGACGAGTATGGCGAGGTGCAGGGTCTCGTGACCGACTCGGACTTCCTCGGCGCCATCGTGGGCGAGATCGGCACCACGGGTGCGCCGGCACCGTCCGCCATCCAGGCTCGCGAGGACGGCTCGTGGCTGGTGGAGGGTGGGCTCCCGATCGAGGAGTTGCAGGATGCGCTCGAGCTCGGGTCGCTGCCGGGACAGGAGGAGCACCAGTACACGACCGTGGCCGGTCTCGTGCTGCACCAGCTGGGCCGCATTCCGCAGCCTGCCGATTACTTCGACTGGGAAGACCTGCGCTTCGAGGTCGTCGACATGGACGGCCGGCGGGTGGACAAGGTACTCGTGATTCGGCGGAGTGGTCGGGATGAGAGGACTTGAACCGCCGACTCCTGCGTCCCGAGCGACGTCCGGCCCACCGTTTACCGATGCTCGGCGAGGAATCGCTCGCGCTGTTGAAGCAGTCCCGTCGAGATCGTGTCCCACACATCGATTGGAAAGCCCGTCGAGAGCTGCGTCGCGACCGCCTCGAGCGCGGAGGGGACCTGCTGGACCAGTGCCTGCATCGCCCGCCACGCCTCCGGATCTCCCAGGCTCGCGGCGAGTCGCTCGAAATGCCGCGGCTGAATCTCGCGTAGCAGGTAGTGCGGACGACGCCCGCGAATCGCCATCGCCAGCTTCACGTCCTGCAGCGGAAGCTTGCGGGGGCCGTGACCGATGAACGGCCAGGCGGACAGCACATCGTAGAGGGGCGTCAACGAAAATCCGTTTCGCCCGTGATGGATCGAGAAGTTCTTGGCGTGACCGTCGATGGCAGCCAGCAGCCAGAACGCAAGTTGCGCGAGCGCGACGATGAGTCGGTCCCCGGCTGGGTGCTCGCTGCGAGCGAGGATCTCCAGCACCTGCGGAATCCCGGGTCCGCCACTGGATTCGTATTTTCGATCGGCCGACGTTCCGGTGGCCTGGCAGAAGTCCTCCTGCGGCAGACGAGCAATCCAGGCTCCTGCAGGTGGCGTGAATCCCGGCGCATACGGGTCGCTGTCGATCCCTTGCCAGCGTCGATCGAAACGCTCGACCGCCAGGACCTTCTGCTCGCCGAATGTTGCGATCTCCGTGCGTGCAACGGGCAGCCCGAGTTCCCGAAGAATGGTGGCGCACAGCCACTCGTTCTCGACCGAATCGGTGACGTCGAACAGGAGACCGGCGGCCCCCATGGGCAGCTTCAAGATGTGCGTCGTCGGCGTCGCGCCCAGCGGTCGGTGCCAGCGGTCGCCAACCCGGAGCAGGGCAGTCTTCTCCTGGACTCCTGCAATCGAGATCCGGAAGTCATCCGGGCCGTCGATGCCGGCGGCGGCGAATGAACCGGTCAATGGGACCTGCCGCAGATGTCGTTCGACTTGGCTCTCGGTCCAGACTTCGCTCTGGATCGTGTTCCAGCCTGTTGGCTCGGTATCTTGCGGCAGGAGTTGTACCGCACCCACGCAGTCACGCCCGATCGCACTCAGCAATTCGAATGCCGCGGTTGATCTGAGGCCATAGCGCTGGCGCAGCCTTTCGCGCAGCCGTGGGTGGTCGGGAAGCAGGTTGTCGAAGTAGTAGCCGACCTCCGGGCCGGTGAGGCGGCTGTCCCCGGCGGTGATCGGCAGCGACAGCGACAGGTTCCGGACAAATGGGCTCGTGACCCAATCCGAGTCGTAGCGGAACGAGTCCCGACCGGCCCGCGTGTGACCCCACGTCCCGACGCGCTGGCCGTTCATCCAGACGACGAGGTCCATTTGGCAGTTACCAGTTCACCGTCGGCAGGGGGCCGCTCGCAACCGCGTCCTTTGCGGGCCGTGGTCGAAGAGCGATATCCACGCCGAGTGCCGCCAGGATCGTCATGAACTGGCCGACGCTCACTGCAGCCGGATTGGCCTCGATGGCGGCGACACGCGCCTGTGTGACCCCAAGGCGCAAGGCAAGGTCGCTCTGGGTCATTTTCCGCGCGCGGCGTAGGGCACGAAGATGCGGTCCGAGTTGGCTGGGGAGCTGGAGGGTTAGGTCGTCCATGACCTCAAAATACAATTTTAAGATTGTAAATGCAATATATAATCCCTAGATTATTTCCGTAGAAAACAATCTCGGGATAATATTTCGGCGTCGGCGAACGGCTGCCTGCACAGCCGACTATCTGGCTCGATCAGGAGCCCATCAACTCTTTGCCAGTGCCGCGTCGATGCCGAGATTGAGGGTGGCGACCTCGATGGCGACCACGGGCGTGTACCGGGGATGTCCTGCGGATACAACGCAGAATGCGCGGATTCAGGCGAGGCGTGACAGCCAGCATTCAGGCCGTCTGGACGTAGTGGGGATTTACGGGCGACAGGTCGCTCGCCGAGGGTGCCCGAGCGGACGGTAATGTATTGATCTGAGTGGTCGGGATGAGAGGATTTGAACCTCCGACTCCTACGTCCCGAACGTAGTGCTCTACCAGGCTGAGCTACATCCCGTCGCCGTATGCCGACTGGTCGGACCCCACAGGTCAGTGCGTGCGGCTGACCGCGAAGTCCGCAAGCGCTCGAAGCGACCGTGCATGCGCCGAATCGGGAAGATCGGCCAGGGCCTCGATGGCGAGATCCTTCTCCCGCCGCGCGAGCCGGGCAGTGTACTCAAGGCCCCCCGACGATTCAATCGTTCGCGTGATCGACTCGAGGTCGTCGAGGCCGCCCCGCTCGATTGCGGTCCGCAGCCGCGCAGCATCCTCCGGCGCCGCCCGCGTGAGAGCGTAGATCAGCGGCAGGGTGGGCTTACCCTCGGCGAGGTCGTCACCGAGGTTCTTGCCGAGTTCCGTGCGGTCGGCCCGGTAGTCGAGCGCGTCGTCCACGAGCTGGAACGCGGTGCCGAGGTGCCGCCCGTAGGCGACCATCGCCTGCTCCACGGCCGGAGGCGCCTGCGCGAGGATCGCCGCCACCTGCGCGCCGGCCTCGAAGAGCCTGGCCGTCTTGCGGTAGATGACCTCGAGGTAGCTCTGCTCGGACGTGTCGGGATCGTGGGCGTTCATGAGCTGCAGGACTTCGCCCATCGCGATGGTGTTGGTCGCATCCGCCATGACGCCCTGGATGCGCATGTCGCCGAGGTCGACCATCATCTGGAAGGCGCGCGAGTACAGGTAATCGCCCACCAGCACGCTCGCCTGGTTGCCGAAGACCTCGTTGGCGGTGTGCCGCCCGCGCCGCAGACCGGAGCCGTCCACCACGTCGTCGTGCAGCAGCGTGGCCGTGTGGATGAACTCGATGATGGCGGCAGCCTCGACGTGCTGTGCGCCCCGGTAACCGCAGGCCCGCGCCGCGAGCACCACGGACAGCGGTCGCAGGCGCTTGCCGCCCGCGCCCACGATGTATTGAGAGACCTGGTTGACCAGCACGACGTCGCTCGCCAGGCGGGCGACGATGACCTCGTCGAGGCGGCGCAGTTCCTCCGCTACCGGTTCCCTGATCTGGTCGAGTTGCATTCCTGCGCCGGGCCCTTCCAAAGACGGCGCATGGTACCCGGAGGTGCCGGGCGAGGGAATGGCTTGGATCCCCTAAGCGCTTGATTCGAGCGGCCCGGACCCGTAAACTTCCGCGTCTTTCTGCCGGGGGGTGACCCCGGCCCCTGTGGAGTATTCAAGGACATGTACGCAGTCATTGCGACGGGCGGCAAGCAGTATCGCGTGGCCGAGGGCGACGTGGTTCGCATCGAGAAGCTCACCGGCGAGCCGGGCGCGGACGTCGAGTTCACCAAGGTGCTGGTCGTGGGCCATGGCGCGGATGTGAAGGTCGGCGCGCCCTATGTCGACGGCAGCAAGGTGACGGGCACGGTCCAGTCGCACGGCAAGACCGACAAGGTGACGATCGTGAAGTTCCGCCGTCGCAAGCACTACCTGCGGCAGGGCACGCATCGTCAGCAGTACACCGAAGTCAAGATCACGGGTATCTCGGGCTGAGCCCGCGCCCAAAGAAGGAGTCGAGCCATGGCACATAAAAAGGCAGGCGGCAGTACCAAGAACGGCCGCGAGTCCGAGAGCAAGCGCCTCGGCCTGAAGAAGTCCGGCGGGCAGCGCGTGCTCGCGGGCAACATCCTCGTGCGCCAGCGCGGCACCCAGTACCGCGCCGGAGCCAATGTCGGCATCGGCACGGACCACACGCTGTTCGCGCTCACGGACGGCACCGTGCAGTTCCGTCGCAAGGGCGCCGAGCAGCGCATGCACGTGTTCGTGGATCCCGCCACGAACTGACCGGGGTACCACACCCGTTCCAGCCAAGGCCCCGGCATTCCCGGGGCCTTTGCTTTTTGGGCGGGGCGCTCTTCACTATCCGCCACCCGCAGGCCAACGGCTGTCCATCATGAAGTTCGTCGACGAAGCCACGATCAAGGTCCAGGCCGGCAACGGCGGGCGCGGCATGGTGAGCTTCCGGCGCGAGAAGTTCATCCCGTTCGGGGGGCCGGACGGCGGCGACGGCGGCCACGGCGGCAGCATTTACTTCGTCGCGCAGCAGGGTCTCAACACGCTGGCCGATTTCCGCTACCGCCGGAGCTTCAAGGCGCCGAACGGCGAGCCGGGCGGCAGCGCCGACTGCAGCGGCCGGGGCGGCGCGGACCTCGAGGTCGTCGTGCCGGTGGGCACGGTAATTTACGACACCGAGACCGACGAGACGCTCGGCGATCTGACGCAACCCGGCGAGCGCATCCTGGTGGCGCGCGGCGGACGGGGCGGGCTCGGCAACCAGCACTTCAAGAGCAGCACCAATCGCACGCCGCGCAAGGCGACGCCGGGCTATCCAGGTGAGCGGCGCGACCTTCGCCTGGAACTCAAGCTGCTGGCCGACGTGGGCCTGCTCGGGCTGCCGAACGCCGGCAAGTCCACGCTCATCTCGGCGGTCTCGGCCGCGCGGCCACGGATCGCGGACTACCCGTTCACCACCCTGCACCCGAACCTCGGCGTCGTGTACGTGGGAGAGCACAAGAGCTTCGTGATGGCCGACATTCCTGGCGTGATCGAGGGGGCGGCGGAGGGCGCGGGGCTCGGGATCCGCTTTCTCAAGCACCTGCAGCGCACGCGCCTGTTGCTGCACCTCGTTGACATCGCCCCACCCGACCCGGACGCGGATCCCGTGAAGGACGCGCGGGTGATCGTCGCGGAACTAAAGCGCTTCAGCCCGGATCTCGCCGCGCGCGAGCGCTGGCTGGTGCTCAACAAGACCGACCTGATGACGCCCGAGGCGGCGGACAAGCGCTGCCGCGAGATCGTGAGGCGGCTGCGATGGAAGGGGCCGGTGTTTCGGATCTCGGGTGCCACCCGCGACGGCACGCAGGCGCTGTGCCAGGCAGTGATGCGGCGGCTCGACGAGATCGCCCTCGAGGCGCCTCCAGCCGAAGCCGAGAAAAGGTAGGTCAGCAGTGTTCCGTAGGTGTCCCCCGGCTGGCGAGCGCAGCCGGGGGACGCATCATCGACGACCACGCGTGCCGGAGTTCCCTCTCCGGCGGTGCTGGTGTCCCAGCCGCGCTCGCACTACTTTGTCTTGTCAGACTTGTAAAACTCCGGCAGGTAAAACGACTGTGTCGAGTTCCCGACTGACGTGCAGTTGCCGTCGACGTCCCATGCGAACTGGATGTACGAGAAGTCATCCATCGCCGCGACCGCGGCCACATGCGCCGGGTCCTCGGTGAAGCACTGCACCAGCTGATCGTCGCCCGGGCTCTCACTGGCCTGGCAGAAGGCGAACGTATATCCGGGGTCAGGGCTGCGAATGCCGCAGCCGATGAACGCATCCGGATTGCCCGACAGCCTGGCCGTGTACATGTCGCCCGTTGCCACCCGGTTGTCATAGTCGATCGTGAGCGGGGCCGGCTGGTACCGACCTGCGACCGCAACGCCCCCGACCAGCACAAGGGCCGCTCCAAACAGCACCTGCTTGAGTTTCATGTCGTTCTCCCTCCTGTCGTTGTGAAGCGCCTGCGGCAAGGTGCTACAGGCGACCGTCGAGCGCGCCCGAGTTCAGGGCGCGCACGAGTTTCTGCATGGAAGCGCGCCGCGCGGCCGGATCGAGCCTGGCGATGTCGCTTTGGAGTCGCACCATCTCGGACTCGGAGATGACGCCGGCCTGGATGTAATCGTCCACTCGTCGATTGACGAGTGCCACCTGGGCAGGCGACGCGACTGGAGTGGGCGGAATCTCAGCCGGGTTCCGCGCTGGACGGCCTTGCACGGGGACCTTCGCCGCGGACGCCGCCACAATCTCCTCGCGGATGACACGGCGCATTTCGGCCTCGTCGAGGCAGCGCGGAGCTTCCGTCGCTGCTGGGCTGGCCGTCGCGGCGGCGCTTCCGGCGATGCGGGCGCCATCTGTCTTCGCGAACCATCCGGGAATCCCGCCGTTGGCGACGAGCGTCGCAACGGCCGCGCCAAGCGCGAGAGCGCCAAGCAGCGGGACGGGTTTCATAGCTGTGGTTCTACGTTTTAGCCGCGAAACACCCGACCGAACGTCTAGCAGGCACTGATCGCATTGTCAATGACCCGGCGGCCTGCCGGCCGTATGTGGACACAGCACGCCTGGCGACGGCGACACAAACGAAGACGCCCCGAGTTCGGGGCGTCTTCACTTGCGTCTTGCTGGTACCGCTCGCCGCGGTGGGTCGCCGGGATCAGGCTGGACGGAGCCTCAGCCGGTGGCCAGCGCCTTGACCTTCGCGTTCAGCTCGCGCTTGTGACGCGCCGCCTTGTTCGCGTGGATGATGCCCTTGCTGACCATCGTGTCGATGACGGGTTGGGCCGCCTTGAGGGCCGCGACCGCGTCGTCCTTCTTGCCTGCGCCGACGGCGTTCAGCACTTTCTTGATCGAGGTACGCAGGCGCGATCGGGCGGCCATGTTGTGGGCACGACGCTTGACGGCCTGCTTGGCGCGCTTTTCTGCGGACTTGATATTCGCCACGAATCAGTCTCCAAAATGAGCCGCGCATTGTGGCGGAGGATGCGCAGCCGGTCAACCCTCGCTATAGTGCCGCCGGCATGTCCTGCACCCCGGCCGCCCGCGTCCTGACTGTTCCCGAGGAACCCGCTTGAGCGGCGGCTTTTTCCGCAGCACCAGCATCGTCGGCGCTTTCACCCTGCTGTCGCGGGTGACCGGGCTGCTGCGCGACATGGTCTATTCGCGCATGTTCGGCGCGGGCGTCCTGATGGACGCGTTCCTGGTCGCATTCAAGATCCCGAACTTCATGCGCCGGCTGTTCGCGGAGGGCGCGTTCTCGCAGGCGTTCGTGCCGGTGGTCTCCGAGTACAAGGTTCAGCGGCCGCACGACGAGGTGCGCGAGCTCGTGGACGGCGCGGCCGGCACGCTCGCGTGGTTCCTGACGGTCGTGACCATCGTCGGCATCGTTGCCGCACCCTTGCTGGTGCTGATCTTCGCCCCCGGTTTCCGCGCCGACGAGGGCAAGTTCGACCTGACGGTCGAGATGCTGCGCTGGACGTTCCCGTACCTGTTGTTCATCTCGCTCGCGGCGCTCGCCGCGGGCGTGTTGAACAGTTACGGACGCTTCGCCGTGCCGGCGACGACCTCGACGCTCATGAACCTCGTCATGATCGTGTTCGCGGCGCTGATCGCGCCGTCCTTCGACCGGCCTGGGATCGTGCTCGCGATCGGCGTGTTCGTGGCGGGCATCGTGCAGCTTGCCTTCCAGCTGCCGTTCGTCGTGAAGATGGGGCTGCTGCGGCGGCCGCGCTGGCGCTGGCGGGACGAGGGCGTGCGCAAGATCGGCCGGCTGATGCTGCCGGCGATCTTCGGCTCCTCGGTCTCGCAGGTCGCCGTGCTGCTCGACACGCTGATCGCCTCGTTCCTCGCGACGGGCAGCATCGCGTGGCTCTATTACGCCGACCGCCTGATGGAATTCCCGCTCGGGGTGTTCAGCATCGCGCTCGCCACCGTGATCCTGCCGGGCCTCGCCGCGCAGCACGCCGCGCAGGCGCCGGAGCGATTCTCGGCCACGCTCGACTGGGCACTGCGCCTCGTCGTGATCGTGGTGCTGCCCGCCACGCTCGCGCTGGTGGTGCTGTCGGGACCGCTCACGGTCACGATCTTCCACTACGGCAAGTTCGACGAGCACGACGTGCGGATGTCCTCGCTCGCGCTCACGGCGTACGCGTCCGCGCTGCTGGCGTTCAGCATGGTGAAGGTCCTCGCCCCCGGCTACTTCGCGCGACAGGACACCCGCACCCCGGTGCGCATCGGCATCCGTTCGCTGGGCGTGAGCATGGGGCTCAACCTGCTGGTGGTGCTGCCGCTCGCGTTCGCGTATCCGGGCCGGCCCGGATTGCATGCCCTGCTGGCGCTCAATACCGGCATCGGCGCCTGGTACAACTCGTCGATGCTCTACCGGGGTCTGCGGCGGCAAGGCGTATTGCATCACGCCGTCGGCTGGCGCCGGATGCTCTGGCAGGTGCTGGCCGCCAACGTCGTCATGGTGGCTTTCCTGTGGTGGGTCGCCGGCGACACCCAACGCTGGATCGAGATGGGCGCGTGGTCGCGCGCACAGTGGATGACGCTGCTCGTGGTCGGGGGCGCGGGGCTCTATTTTGGCACGCTGTATGTGCTTGGTATGCGCGTGCACGAGATCAGGGTTCGCCCAACCGGACCGCCGCTCGCGCGCGGTGACGAGCAGTGAGGTGATCCAATCTTTGCACGCGGCACGGTGTTTCGCTGGCCCGTCAGGTTGCGCCGAGGTGGTCCGATCCGCCGCAGCCGTGTCGAATCGTGCCTCGAGCAAGAGCCCGTGTCGATCTGCTACCGTTCCGCGCCACCGTCCCCGGGGCTGAGCTCGATTCCCGCCATGGAACTCGTCCGAGGCCTGCACAATCTCGCGCCCCGTCATCGCGGCTGTGTCGCCACGATCGGCAACTACGACGGCGTTCACCGCGGCCACCAGCACATCATCGCGGCGCTGCGCGAGCGGGCGTCGCAGCTCGCCGTGCCGGCGGTGGTGGTCACCTTCGAGCCCACTCCGCGGGAATACTTCGAAGGGTCTGCAGCGCCGTCACGGCTGACGCGACTGCGGGAAAAGCTCGAGGCGCTGCAATCCTGTGGCGTGGAGCGCGTGGTGGTGCTGCGGTTCAACGAACGCATGCGGGGCATGGCGGCCGCGGAGTTCGTGGACCGGTTGCTCGTCGAGGGCCTCGGCGTGCATCACGTCGTGGTCGGCCACGATTTCCACTTTGCCCGTCGCCGGGAGGGCACGATCGAGACCCTTCGGGCCGCCGGCCAGGTGCATGGGTTCACGGTGGATGAGGTCGCTCAGTTCCTCGTCGACGGGGAGCGAGTCAGCAGCTCGCTGGTGCGGGAGGCGCTCAACCGGGGCGACCTGGAGCGCGCCACGCGATTGCTCGGGCGCCCTTACCGCATGGCGGGCCGGGTACGCCTCGGCAAGAAGCTCGGGCGCCAGCTCGGGTTCCCGACCGCCAACCTCGCGCTCCACCGTAAGGTCGTGCCGCTGTGGGGCATCTTCGCGGTGCGGGCGAGCGGCGCGGGCCTCGTGGATCACCCGGCGGTGGCGAGCCTCGGCACCCGCCCGACGGTGGACGGCACCGATCCCCTGCTCGAGGTGCACCTGTTCGACTGGGAGGGCGACCTGTACGGCCGCTATCTCGACGTGGACTTCGTCGCCCGCCTGCGCGACGAGCAGAAGTTCGCCTCGCTCGATGAGCTGGTGGCGCAGATGCACCGCGACGCCGCCGCGGCGAGGGCCGTGCTCGGCATTTGCTAAACTGCCGGGCCCCGCGCCGACCGCTCACCCATGGCCGACTACAAGCACACCGTCAACCTGCCCGAGACGGCCTTCCCGATGAAGGCGGACCTCGCCCGGCGCGAGCCGGAAATGCTCGCCTGGTGGGACGAGCGGGGGATCTACGCGAAGCTTCGCGACGTGGCGAAAGGACGTCCGCCCTTCATCCTGCACGACGGCCCGCCGTACGCGAACGGCCCGATCCACATCGGCCACTCGGTCAACAAGGTCCTGAAGGACATCATCGTCAAGTCGCGAACGCTCGACGGCCACGACTCCCCCTACGTGCCAGGCTGGGATTGCCACGGCCTGCCCATCGAGCACGCGGTCGAGAAGGCGGGTGGCAAGGAGACCAAGCTACTCGACGCCAAGGCCTTCCGCCAGAAGTGCCGCGAGTATGCGCAGGAGCAGGTCGAGGTGCAGCGGCGCGGCTTCGTCCGCCTCGGTGTGATGGGTGACTGGGGCGCGCCGTACCTCACGATGCAGCCGCGCTACGAGGCGGAGCAACTGCGGGCGTTCGCCGGGATCATCCGCAACGGCCACCTGTACAAGGGCTACAAGCCCGTGCACTGGTGCCTCGACTGTCGCTCGGCGCTCGCCGAGGCCGAGGTGGAGTACGAGGACCGCACCTCGCCCTCGATCGACGTGCGCTTTCCCGTTGCGGATCCCGCTGACCTGGCGCGTCGCTGCGGGCTCGCTGCGCCGCCGGCGGGAACTGTAAGCGTCGTGATCTGGACCACGACGCCGTGGACGCTGCCGGCCAACCAGGCGGTCGCGGTGCATCCCGAGTACGACTACTCGCTGCTGGCCGTGCAGTCGACCGCTGGCGCGGAGCTCCTGGTGCTGGCGAGCGAGCTGGCGGAATCGGTGCTGCAGCGCGCGGGCGCAACTCAGACCGCCGAGCTCGCGCGCGTCAAGGGCGCCGTTCTCGAGGGCCTGGCGCTGCGCCACCCTTTCTACGAGCGCGAGGTGCCCGTGATCCTCGGCGAGCACGTGACGCTCGACAGTGGCACCGGGGCCGTGCACACGGCGCCCGGTCACGGCCAGGAGGACTTCATCGTCGGCCAGCGCTACGGCTTGCCGGTGGACAACCCGGTGGGGGGCGACGGGCGGTTCCTGCCTTCCACCCCCCTGTTTGCGGGCGAGAAGGTCTTCGAGGCGAACCCGCACGTCGTCGAGGTGCTCGCGGCACGCGGCACGCTACTGCACCACGAGCCCTTCCGCCACAGCTACCCGCACTGCTGGCGTCACAAGTCGCCCGTGATCTTCCGCGCCACGCCGCAGTGGTTCATCAGCATGGAGCAGGCGGGGCTGCGCGCGGCGGCGCTCGAGGAGATCCGCAAGGTCCACTGGATGCCCGACTGGGGCGAGCAGCGCATCACCGGCATGATCGCCGGGCGTCCCGACTGGTGCATCTCGCGGCAGCGGCGCTGGGGCGTGCCGCTCGCGCTGTTCACGCACCGCGACACGGGCGAGCTGCACCCGCGCACGCCCGAGCTGGTCGAGCAGGTGGCAGGGCTCGTGGAGCAGGGCGGCATCGACGCCTGGTTCGACCTCGATGCGCGCGAGCTGCTCGGCGCCGACGCCGGCCTCTACGAGAAGGTTCCGGACATCATGGACGTGTGGGTGGACTCGGGCGTCTCGCACCACTGCGTCACGACGCTGCGGCCGGAGGTGCTGAACCCCGCCGATCTCTACCTCGAGGGCTCCGACCAGCACCGCGGCTGGTTCCACAGCTCGCTGCTCACCTCGGTCGCACAGAAGGGCCACGCGCCGTACAAGGCCGTGCTGACGCACGGCTTCACGGTGGACGAGAAGGGTCGGAAGATGTCGAAGTCGCTCGGCAACACGGTCGAGCCGCAGAAGGTCATCGCGACCCTCGGCGCCGACGTGCTGCGCCTGTGGGTGGCCTCGACCGATTATGCGAACGAGATCAGCGTCTCCGACGAGATCCTGAAGCGCATGTCGGAGTCCTATCGACGCATCAGGAATACGTCCCGCTTCCTGCTCGGCAACCTCGCGGGCTTCGACCCGGCGCGCGACGCCGTTCCGGCCGCGAGCCTCGTCGACCTCGACCGCTGGGCGCTGGCCCGCACTCGCGAGCTGCAGGACGAGGTGATCGCCGCCTACCGCAGCTACGATTTCCACTTGATCTACCAGAAGGTGCACAACTTCTGCGTGGTGGACATGGGCGGCTTCTACCTCGACGTCATCAAGGACCGCCTGTACACCACGCAGCCCAAGGGCCTGCCGAGGCGATCGGCGCAGACCGCGATGTACCACGTCCTCGAGGCGATGGTGCGCTGGCTCGCGCCGATCCTGTCCTTCACGGCCGAGGAGATCTGGCGGCTCATGCCGGGCGCGCGCCCGGAGTCGGTGTTCCTGTCCACCTGGGCCGACCTGCCGGCCAGCGAGAGCGCGGCGACTGCCGTGGACTGGACGGCGGTGCTCGGCGTCCGCGCGGCGGTGCTGCGCGAGCTCGAGCAGCTGCGCGTCGCGGGCGGGATCGGCGCTCCGCTCGACGCCGTCGTCGATGTCTATGCGGCGCCGGGGATTCGGGCTGCGCTGGCACCCCTCGGCGAGGAGCTGCGCTTCGTGCTGATCACCTCGCAGGCGCGCGTCCAAGCAGCCGAGGCGCGGCCTGCGGACGCGGTGGCGGGTGGACCGGCCGGCGGCGAGGCGGGCGGTGCAGCCGGCGAGCCGGGGTTCTGGGTCCGCGTGCGGCCCTCCACGGCGGTGAAGTGCGTGCGTTGCTGGCACAAACGCGACGACGTGGGTTCCGCCCCGGTGCACCCCGAACTCTGCGGCCGCTGCGTGATCAACCTCGACGGTGCCGGCGAGACCCGGCGGTTTGCATGACGTGAGCGACGAGGAACAACCCGTCCCGATGGCGAATCCCGTGCCGCCGATGGTGCAGCGCACTCACCCGGCCGCGTGGCTCTGGCTCTCGCTGGGGGTGATCGCGCTCGACCAGGCCACCAAGTTCCTCGCGACGCGATTCCTCGATCTCTACGAGCGTGTCGAGGTGCTGCCGGTCCTCGACTTCACGCTCCTGCACAACACGGGCGCAGCGTTCAGCCTGCTCGCGGGGGCGTCGGGCTGGCAGCGGTGGTTCTTCATCGGCCTCGCCTTCACGGTGAGCGCCGTGCTGATGGTGTGGATCTGGCGCACCCCGCGCGGCGAGAAGCTGCTGCCGCTGTCGCTGTCGCTGATCCTCGGCGGTGCGCTCGGCAACGTGATCGACCGCATCGTTCACGGCTACGTCGTCGACTTCATCCACGCCCACTGGGGCGCGGCTTACTTCCCCGCGTTCAATATCGCCGACAGCGCCATCACGATCGGCGCAGGGCTGCTGATCCTCGACGCGTTCCGGGAGCACAGGTGAAGATCCTGCTCGCGAACCCGCGCGGCTTCTGCGCAGGCGTGGATCGTGCCATCGAGATCGTCGAGCGCGCGCTTGAGCTGTTCGGCGCCCCGATCTACGTGCGCCACGAGGTCGTTCACAACCGGTTCGTGGTGGAGCGGCTGCGCGGACTCGGCGCCGTGTTCGTCGACGATCTCGACGAGGTGCCCGCCGACGCCACGGTGATCTTCAGCGCCCACGGCGTGCCGAAGGCGGTTCAGGCCGAGGCGGTCCAGCGCGGCCTGCGGGTCTTCGATGCGACCTGCCCGCTCGTGACCAAGGTGCACATGGAAGTGGCTCGATTTGCCCGCGACGGCCGCGAGGTCATCCTGATCGGGCACGAGGGACACCCGGAGGTGGAAGGCACCATGGGGCAGTTCGACGATTCAATGGGCGGGCGCATCTGCCTCGTCGAGGACGTCGAGGATGTCGAGCGTCTCGAGGTACGCGACCCGACGCGGGTCGGCGTCGTCACGCAGACCACGCTGTCGGTGGACGACACGGCCGAGGTGCTCGCGGCGCTGCAGCGCCGCTTCCCGACGCTCGCGACGCCGCGCAAGGAAGACATCTGCTATGCCACGCAGAACCGCCAGGATGCCGTGAAAGGCCTGGTCGAGGCCTCCGAGGTCGTGGTGGTGGTGGGCTCGCAGTCGAGTTCGAACTCGAACCGGCTGCGCGAGATCGCCGAGAAGGCCGGCAAGCCGGGTTATCTCGTGGACGGACCCGGGGACCTGCGCCCCGAGTGGTTCGCCGGCAAGCAGTCGGTCGGCGTCACGGCCGGTGCCTCGGCCCCGGAACTCCTGGTGCAGCGCGTGGTGGCGCGCCTGCGCGAGTGGGGCGGGCAGGGTGCGGAGGAGATCGCCGGGCGCGAGGAGAGCGTGGTCTTCGCGCTGCCGCGGGAACTGCGGGCGCCGCGGCGCGGCTGATCCAGACTCGCGCTCGGCCCGTCGGCCGTACCGCCTCTAGCGGCCCCAGCACTCCCGGACACTCTGGCGCCTCGCGCCGTCCCAGGCACGCTTGCGACCGGAGCTCGCGAGTTCGAATCGCTGGCAGGGGCGGTCCGCGGACTGGGGCGGACCGGTGGGCCAGGACTCTGCGGTCCAGCCGCTGGCATCGGCCGCTGTGATCCGGATCGCGTAGTAGCCCCGCTCGCTGCGGACCGGGAAGTCGAGGCTGGCCGCGACGCAGTCCGAGTCCTTGCCCGGATCGAGTGCGGTCGCGTAGTGGCGACACTGCAGGTGGAATTTCTCCTGCGCCGTCGCCAGCGCGAGCAGGGCCGCACGGGCCTCGGTCCGGTGGGCGCGCAGCACGTGGCTGCGGTAGGAGGGAATCGCGATTACGGACAGCACCGCAATCGAGGCCGCGACGACGACGAGCTCGATCAGGGTCACGCCGTGCTGCCGGTCTCGATTCGGTCGGCGCCGTCGCGCAGTGGCGGCCGACGGCTTCATTCCGCACCGCGCTGGCGCCAGTAGGTCCGGCGCGGGACGGCCTCCTCGAGGCTGCCGCAACTCTCCACGCCGACGAGGCACAGAGGCGTGGATCGCGACGGCGCACCGGGGGCACCGGCCGCCTCGTCCCCCTTCGCGGGAAATACGAACACGGGCTCCGGTGCAATGCCGGGCTGTCCGAGCCGCCGGGCGAGTCCACGCGCGTCGGTGCCATGCGCGGCTTCCGCAACGCGCCGCGCGGGTCGCGCGTCGAAGACGCTGACCTGGTAGAGGAGGTTGTCGCCCACCGGGTTGGCACACGCGTCCTCGCCTTCGTCGCCGTCGGCGCGGCTCGCCGGCAGAAAGGTCGGGAAGAACACCGTGTGCTCGAAGGTGCGCGAGGCCGAGATCGTCTTCTCCCCGGGCTGGTTGTCGAGCCGCAGCAGCCAGCCGGCCGCCCCGTCAGGCACCGGCGCCTGGGCGCCCGGATCCGCGGCGTCCGGCGTGACGTCCACGAGGTCGCCTTCCATGATCGCAGCGGCCCGGGCCCAGTCGCGACGCATCGCCCCGTGATAGTCCCGCAGGCTGTAGAAGCGGTCGTCGGTGGTCCGGTCGGAGAGCGGCATCTCGCGGTTGCCCGAGCCGATCGCGACGTTGAGCCAGCGTCGGCCGCCGTGGACGACCGACGAGACATCCGGCGTGGTGAAGAACCGCCGCGCTCCGGCGATGCCCTCGCCGCCAAGGTCCGCGAGGATGCCACCGCTCGCGAGACCCGCCACGTCCGCCGCGGCCGCATCGAAGTCCAGTCGCCAGATGCGGCCCCGCAGGTCGGCGAAATAGGTCATGTCCACGTAGCCGTCGCCGGTGAGATCGAGAGCGGCCAGGTCGCCGGGGATCGCCGCGGTCAGCGAGGCGAGCGTGAGGTCGGCCCCGGCGTCCGGACCCGCGCGCCACAGGCGCTGGCCGCTGAGCGCGTCGAGCACGTAGACCCCGGTGCCGACCGTGTCGTCGAGGTAGGGTAGCGGCCTGCCGTCGGGCGGATCCTGCGTGTCCGGGTCGTAGCCGCCCGCGAACATCACGACGAGGTCGTCGGTGCCGCGATGTCCCGGCACCTTGAGCCGGGTGACTACCGGCCGCGACCACGACTGACCGGCCAGAGGCAGTTGCCGGTCGGCCGCGATGCCGGGCTCGTCCGGCGGGCCCGCCATCCAGAGGAGCCTCGGCGCGTCGCCGGCCGGGTCGTCGAAGTCCACGCGGCTGACGTCAACAGCGTAGTAATTGCGGCCGCCGCGCCGCATGCCGAAATAGAGGATCACGCGGTCGCCGCTGCCGTCGGCCAGCGGCTCGATCCGGCCGTTGCCGTTGCGGTCGAGCGTCAGCACGCGCAGCGGACCATCGAGCCCGAGCGAGGTGCGTGGGGTGGCCGCCCGGTCGCGGTACAGCGCCAGCATGCGGCCGAGCCGGTCCCAGGGAATGAAGGCCCAGCGTTCCCGGCCGGATTCCGGATCGAAGGCGTGCAGCGCGCCATCGTTGGTCAGCGCATAGATGACGGCCTGCGGCCTCTCCGCATCGCCACCGTAGGTCACGACGGCCGGCCGGGTGTGCAATGGGTCGCCGAGGTCGTGGCGCGCCTCCGCGAAGTCGCCGTTGCCGGCCGGGGAGGTCGCGGTGGCGGTCGGCACGGCGTCGGTCACGTCGGCGCCCCGTACCCAGGCGAGCAGGTGACAGACGGCCGGGTTGTCGCCGTCGGGGGGCACCTCGCCGGGACGCGCGGGACAGGCGGGCGGCTCACGGCCGGCCGCTGCGTAACCCAGCACCGCAGCCGCATCGGCGCGGCGGCCGACCTGCTCGACGGGGTAGGTGTCGAGCGCATGCGCACTCGCACCGCCCTCGTTGGTATAGATGCGCCGAAGATCCGGATCCGGCAGGGCGTGCGCGGCTCCGCCCGCCAGGACGTCGTCGCCGTCGCCGGTCGCCGGGTCGGACGGCCAAAGGCTGCTGGCGTCGGGCAGGAACCGCCCCGTCAGCGCGTTCACGGCCAGCGCGTCGTTGCGGCCGAGGATGTCGCCGTTCGGCGCGAGCCGGTACTTCTTCACGTTGCCTCGCCAGCGCTGGCTGCCGGCAGGCCGGAACACCGACAGGTACAGCTCGTCGAGGTTCTCGGTCCGGTTGAACGAGTTGACCGGCACCGTGGGCGCGCTGAACGAGGCGTTGGCAATCACGGCCTGGCGGACGATGCCGATGAGGATCGTGGCGAGTTCGTCGGCCGCCTCTGCGGGCGTGCAGTCGACGCAGTCCACCGAGTAGTGCCTGCCGCCTCCGGCACGGGCGAGCAACTGCAGGAGCGAGCGCGGCGCGTCCTCGGCGATCGCCTCGGTGCGGACGGCGGCCGCGACATCGAATCCAACCGTGTAGGTGAACACCTGCGCCCTGGGTCGTCCCGCCACGAAGCCGCCGCTGCGCATCGAGTAGGCGAGATCGTCCGCACAGTTGCTGAGGGCCTTCCTGGAGACCTCGCCCGTGACGGGATCGACCACGCGGTAGTCGACGCCGGCATTGATGCTGCAGCCGTGACGGTCGGGTCCTGCCGTCAGTCCGCGCGGATCGCGATAGCTCCTGAACCACCGGCCGTAGGGAGCGGGGTCGCCTGCCGAGTTCGCAATCGAGGCCGCGCCCGCATCGTTGCCGCGGTCCTCGGCCAGCACGCCGTCCGAGAGGATCACGAGCACGTTGCGCTGGCAGTCGCCGGCCGGACTGCGGTAGCGACACAGCGGACCGGCCTCCCGGCAGTCCGCGGCGGCGAGGGTCGCCGGGCCCCAGATCGACGACGGATCGTGCCCGTGGCCGGGGAACGAATATCCCGGGCCGATCGTCGAGCTTGCGCCCCAGGCCGGACTGCGTTCCGCGAAATAGCGGTTCGCCTCGAACAGCAACTCGGCGAGCGCCTGTCGGCCCGGCCCCAGCCGGTCGCGGCAATCGCGCACTCCGGCGCCGTCCACCGTGCAGAAACCGGGGTGATTCGACGGGGCCAGCATGAGCTGGCCCGCCGACGCGTCGCCGCTGTCCGGGATCACCGCATGGCAATCGCGCCGGTCCATGCCGAAGGGGCAGATCCAGCGTGCGAGTTCGTCGCGCCGCTCGCGCGTGATCGGCGCAACGTGCTGTCCGATGAACCCGCCGCCGGCGGGCGCGTCGTCGCGTCCGTTGTTGTTGCTGCGCATGAGACCGACGTTTACGTCCGCGTCGGCGAGCTGATCGAGCGCCCGCACGAGTGCGGCCTTCATCACGTCCATGCGGCTGCTGCCGTCCTCGATGGCCATCTCGCACGGCACGGTCGTGCCGATCGCGCAGCCCATCGTCCGGCCGGTGGGCAGCACGAGCAGGACGTTCGCCGCCGCGACGTCGCCCGCGGGCGCGCCGGCGAAGAACACCTCGGTGTCGTCCGCCGCGGCAGGGACTCCCGTTGCCAGTGCGGCGGTGACGATCACTGCCCCGGCAACGGCGCGCGACTGCGCGACGATCCACGGCGCAGTTCGCCCGCATGCCGGAGCGTGACGGAGCTTGCGTGGCAATCCTTGGCGCATGGGTCGTTCCCTCCGAACGGCGGCCCGTCAGGGTCCTGCGGGCCCGAGTACGTAGAAGCCCTGGGTGTGATCGGCTCGAGCGCCCGGGCCGGACTCGCCCGTGGCTTCGACGACGAAGTGGTGCGCCTGCAGCCCGGCGCCGAGCGAGTGACCTCCGTCCGGTGCCAGCGTGTCGCTCGCGCTCGCGTCGTAGTAGAGCGAGTAGTCGAACGGGTCGCCGGTGATCGGCGTCGTGCAGGCCGCGCGGCAGCCAGGCTTGACGGGTGCGGCGAGGCTGCTCGAGGTGCCGAGGTCCGCGGTGAGCACGGCCTGCTCGATCGCGTGCTCGGCCGCGGCGAAGGCGCGCGCGTGGTGATCGACGCTGCCCGCCAGTCGAAGCTCGAGCGTGGCGGTCACGAGGCCGGCGGTCCCCAGGATCGTCAGCACCAGCAGCAGGAGCAGTGCCACGACGAGCACGACCCCGCGCTGCCGACCGCTGGCGCGTACCCTGCCTCCTCGCTGGAGCATGCCCTTCATGTGCCGCGCGCGTTCCTGAGGTGAACCGTCCGGCTCACGACCACGCGGCGGAACGCACGCTCGGCGCCGGGGATGCGCTCGTCCTGGTTCGCGTACGCGTAGTGCGTCGCGTCGTCCCAGGCGGGGTCGCGCTCGCTGGCCCGCACGCGCAGCCAGATGCGCGCTGCGAGGACCGCGGTGTCCGCCGCGAGGGCATCGGCCTCGACGTATCGATCGGTGCTGCCGTCGCCGTCCGCGTCCACCCCGTACTGCACCTGCAGGTCTTCCACGCCAGGCATGATTTCCTCGTCCTGAACGGCCGGTCCGGACACCAGTCGCTTGCGGCGCAGCGACGGATAGCCCGCCGCAACCGACGAGTCGGCGCTGACGTAGTAGGCGTGCACCAGCAGCCGACGCGTGTCCGCCTGCGGCGGTGCGTCGGCCGGGTCGACCTGCGCAAACTCCGCCGGGATGCTGCCGTCCGCATCGCCGACGAAGACCCGCGCCTCCGCAGGGCTGCTCGCGATCAGCGCGTGGCGGTGATAGGCCCTGAGGCCTGCGGCCGTCTGCTCGATCCTCTCGGCGCTGGCCCGTCGCACGATGAGGCCGTCGGTCGAATCTCTCCATCGCCCGTTCGGCCGGCAGGGCGCCTCGAGCGGCCAGGCTCCTCCCGACTGGTCCCAGCCGCTCAGCGGCTGGGCAAGACTCGTTGCCCAACGCTCCGCGCAACCGCGCAGCGCGACGGGGCTGCCGGACGCGTCGGTGAGCGCCCCGTCGAGGTTGCTCACCAGCTCCGGGCGACTCGTCAGGCCGAGGTAGCCGCCCATACGCACGTCGCTCTCGATGAGGCCGAGCGCGTACTGCGCGACCTCCTGCAGCCGGGCCGTGGTCTCGAGGGTCGTGTGCACATCGCGTGCCTTGAGGTAGACCGTCAACGCCGCGCCCAGCAGGCCGAGGCCGAGGGTCATCGCCACGAGCAGCTCGACGAGGCTCACGCCGCGGCGATGACGCTGGCGAGCGAGGAGGCGAGCGGGTGACGACCCATGGGCCCCGGCAATCACGGTTCCACCATCAGCGTGTAGGTCGCGGGCGTTGCGGTCCCCGTCCGTGCCCAGCGAACCGTGACTGTGCCGCGATGCACGGCCGCCGCGACGGCCTCGACCGCGACCTCGCCCTGTCCCTCCGGGAGCGCGGCCGCGACGGCGTCGAGCCAGCGCCGCAGGTCGTTGCCGGCCATGGCGTCCGGCGTGCAGGGACCGGCCGCGTCCTCGCAGGCGGCGTCGAGCCGCGGATCCGGTGTGCCGTCTGAAGTGTCGTAGGCAGCGACTGCGGACCGGTTCGCACGCATGCGCTCGGCCATGTCGGCCGCGAGGTTGACGGCCTGCGCGTGCTCGAGCGCGGTGCGGCTGCCCTGCAGGCCCGCATGCAGCAGCAGGGCCATGCCCAGCATCCCGACCGCCAGGACGACCAGCGCGACCAGCACCTCGACCAGCGTGAACCCGCCTACGCGCACGTCAGCGGCCCCCCCGAGGCGTCGAGCTGCGACACGCGTGGCCGGCCGGTCTGGCTGATGATCACGGCGCGTGCGGCCGTTGCGCCGCGGTCGTCGCAGAAGGTGAAGCTGGCGGTCACGCCCATCTGGCCGAACGGCCGGAAAGACAGCGTGTCGCGATTGGCCAGTACCGAGCCCGACAACCAGGGGGCGAACACCTGCAGGATCTCCTCGCCGGGGTCGCGCTCGGCGGGGGAGTCCCGGTCGCCATTCACGAAGGCGATCCAGCCCTGATGCCAGGGGGTTCCCGCCGGGGCGCACTGCTCCCCGTCCGTGCTCGGGCACAGGCTCACTACGCCGTTGCGCTTGATGGCCTCGCTGCGGGCGTAATGCACCGCGTGCACCAGCTGGTTCACCTCGCGGGTGCGCTCAGCGTTGCGGTGCACGTCGCGAAACGCCGGCAACCCCCAGCCGAGCAGCCCTGCCACGATGGCCAGCGTGAAGACGAGTTCCGCGAGGGTGAAACCCCGGTGCCGGTCCATGGCACGCTCCCGTTCGGATCCCTGGGATGGTGAGGGTAGGGCGCCCGCGGCCCCGCGTCAGCGCGCATTACTGCCGGGTTCGCGCGGAAACGGTGGCCGGCCGGACGCGCGGCCGTATAATTCACCCTCATGTCAACCTCAATCGCCAGCCCGCTCGAGACGGCCGCGCGCGCGCGGCTGGTCCTCGAGCAGCACGGAATCCGTCCGACCTCGCAGCGGATCAAGGTGGCCGAGCTCCTGCTCATTGCGCCACGCCACATGACCGCCGAGCAGATCCTCGGCTGCCTGCGCCAGGCCGACAGCCGTGTCTCCAAGGCGACGGTCTACAACACGCTGAACCTGTTCGTCGCCGAGGGACTGGCCCGCGAGATCCACGCCGACCCGCAGCGCTGCGTGTACGACTCGACGATGGTGCCGCACCATCATTTCCAGAACGTGGACACCGGCGAGATGACCGATATCCGCCCCGAGGACCTGTCGTTCGCGCGGCTGCCCGAGCTGCCGGCCGGTACGGAAATCGAGAGCGTGGACGTCGTGATCCGCGTGCGCCGCAAGGCTTGAACTTCACGACCCGGGTTCGAGTCCGTATACTGCGCGCCCCTCGTGCCGGAGTAGCTCAGCTGGTAGAGCAGCGCATTCGTAATGCGCGGGTCGGGGGTTCGAGTCCCTCCTCCGGCACCACTCCCAAGCTCGCGGTCCGCGCCGCCATCGTCCCGGGCCTGGCGCGATGCTGAGACTGGCGTCACTGCTGCCGTTGCCGCTTCTGTATGCGCTCTGCGGCACGCTGGCTTGGATCCTGCGCGTCGTCGGGTGGCGTCGGCGCCTGGTCACCGACGGCCTGGCACGCTGCCTCGCGGATCGCGACCCCGCGGAGCGCCGCGCCATCGCGCGCGAGTTCTACTCTGGCCTCGGCCGCCTGGTGGCGGAATTCGTGCACTCCGCCCGCATGACGCCCACCGAGTTCGAGCAGCGGCTGCGCTTCGAGGACGATGCGATCGTCCGTGAGGCCCTCGGCAGCGGACGCCGTGTGCTCATCGTCGCGGGGCACCACTGCAACTGGGAATGGCTGCTGCTCGAGGTTTCCCGACGCTTCGGCGAGCCGGTCGTCGTGCCGTACAAGCCGATCTCGCGTGCCGGGGCGGACCGCCGCGTGCTCGGGATGCGCAGTCGCTTCGGGGCCATCATGGTTCCCGCCAAGGAGATCGGCAGGTACCTCGTCGCGCGGCGCCGTCAGGTGCGGCTGATCGCGATGCTGGCCGACCAGTCGCCACCGGCCCGGAGCGAGAACCAGGTCTGGCTGCCGTTCTTCGGCCAGCCCACCGCGTTCTTCCAAGGCCCGGGCTGGATCGGTGCGCGTCTCGGCTTCGAGCCCGTGTTCATCGCGATGCGGCCGGACGGCCGGGGACGCTACGTCGCCCGCTTCGTGCCGCTGGCGGCCCCGGGGCAGCGGCTCGACGCCGAACAGATTCTCACCGCGTACGTGCGCACCCTGGAGCGGCAGATCTGCGAGCACCCCGCCCAGTACTTCTGGGCCTACAACCGCTGGAAGCGCACGAAGCCGCGCCATGACTGACGTCGCGGAACCCTGGCCGCTGCGCGTGCTGTACGGTCTGGCCGGTGCCGCAGCCTGGATCGCGTTCCGTTTCTTCCGGCTGCGACACGACGTGATCCGCGGGAATCTCGAGCGCTCGTTTCCCGGGGAATCGACGGTGAGACTGCAGGCGATCGAGCGTGAGTTCGCGCGGCGGCAGGGCGAGGCCCTGGCCGAGCTGCTCTACACGCCGCGCCTCGACGCCGCGCAGATGCGCGCGCGGGTCGTGCTGACGAACCCGGAGGCGCTCGCCCATGCGCCGCCGGGACGACCGCTCATTCTCGTCGGGGCGCACCACTGCAACGCGGAGTGGGCCCTGCAGCGCATGGCGCTCGAGTTCGGGGGGCGGTTCGTGGGCCTGTACAAGCCGATCCGCAACCCGAGCGTGGACGCGTGGTTCCGCCGCGTGCGTTCGCGCTTCGGCGCAAGGCTGGTGCCGGCGAAGACGGTGCTCAAGGAACTCGCGCGCAGCCGCGACGTGGCCGCAATCGGCCTCATCGCGGACCAGGCGCCGACCACCAGCCCGGAGAAGCACTGGACGCGATTCCTTCGACAGGACACCGCCTTCTACATGGGGCCCGAACTGCTCGGGCGGGCGCTGCGCGGCCAGGTGCTCCTCGGACGCATGCGGCGACTGGGGCGCGGCCGTTACGAGTTCGGGTTCGAGGCGCTCAATGCGCCCGGCGAGCGGCTGCCGCACGGGGAGATCACCGACCGCTACGCCCGGGCGCTGGAGGCCTGGATACGCGAGGACCCCGCCGGCTGGTGGTGGTCACACCGGCGCTGGAAGCTCACGCGCGAGCCCACCTGAGGACGCTGCCCGTGCGCCGCGGCGCCGGCAGGCTGCGCCCCGGCGGCCGGCCTCAGGCGCCGGCCAGCTTCTGCTCGAGGTGCCTCGCGAGCTCGCTCACCGTCGGGAAGTCGAACAGCTCGGTGAGGTCCACGACCCCGGGGTAGAGCTCGTCGATCTTCTCGTGGATCTGGATCAGCGACAGCGAGCTCGCGCCGATTTCGAACAGGTTCTCGTCCACGTCGACGTGCTTGCCCGCCAGGACGTCGTCCACGATCGCCTTGAGCTGGCGCTCGATCTGGCCGGCGGCCGCGCGACCGTGGTCGTGCGCGGCCGACCAGGCTGCGTCGAAGGCCGCGAGTTCGGCGGCGAACTCGCCGTCCTCGTAGGCCTTGGCGAGTGCCGTGCGCTGCAGCTTGCCGCTGGTCGTCTTCGGAATCCGGCCCACTGGCACGACGCGCGCCACCTCGACGCCCGCGTGCTCGTTCACGAGGTGGACGGCACGCGCCGCGACCGGAACGAACTCCGACATTTCGCCACGGTGCAAGATGAACAGCACGAGCTCGTCGCTGGCGCCCTGTGGCGGGCGCACGCCGGCGGCCGCGACCTTGCCGAGCTCGAGCCCCGGCTTTCCCTGCAGAACCGCCTCGAGGTCGTGCGGGTAGTAGTTCTGGCCGTTGACGAACAGGATCTCCTTCGAACGACCGGTGATGTAGATCTCGCCCTCGTGCCAGAGCCCGAGATCGCCGGTGCGCAACCAGCCCTCGGCGTCGATCGCCGCGGCGTTTGCATCCGGGTTGCGGAAGTAGCCGCGCGTGACGTTCTCGCCCTGGATCAGCACGTGACCGACGTGGCCTGGCGCAACCTCGACGCCCGCATCGTCGACCAGCTTCACGCGCGTGTAGGGAATCGGCCGGCCCTCGCACATGAGCTTGAGTGCGCTCGGGTCGTCGGCAGCCACCAGCCGCACCGGCGAGCCCAGGCCCATCGAGCGGCGATCGACGGTCAGGTAGCGGTGCCCCGAACCGGGCGCGGGAAAGCTCACGGCCAGCGACGCTTCCGCGAGGCCGTAGACGGGGAACATCGCGTTGCGCCTCAGTCCGTAGGGCGCCATGCGGTCCAGGAACTCCTCGACCAGTTCCACCGAGATCGGCTCCGCGCCGTTGAAGATCAGGCGCACGCAGGAGAGGTCAACGCCGTCGAGCGTCTTGTCACCGAGGGTGCGCAGGAAGTGCCGGTAGCCGAAGTTCGGCGAGCAGGTGATCGTGACGCGCCTGGCTGCCGCGAACTTCATCCACAGGAGTGCGCGTCGCACGAACAGGTCGGTGGGCATCAGGTACTGCTGCGAACCGGCGTATGTGACCATGAGGTGAAAGCCGATCAAGCCCATGTCGTGGGTGAGCGGCATCCAGCTGAGGGTGACGTCACGCTCGTTGAGGCCGATCGCCCGGGTCACGCCGTCCATGTTGGCGAGCAGGTTGGCGTGGGTGAGCACCACGCCCTTGGGATCGCTGGTCGAGCCCGAGGAGAACTGGATGAAGGCGGTCTGCTCCGGCGCGACTCGCGCCGGCGTGCCCTCGCGGGAGATGTCGTCGAGCTGGTCGATGAGGAACGTGCGGCGTTTGAGGGACGCCCACGTCGAGCCCTCGCCCTGCTCGGCGGCGAATGCAGCGAGCCGGTCGCGCAGCTTCCGATCCGTGTAGAGCAGCGGATCGCCCAGCTGCCGCGCGATACGCAGCAACTTGTGCTTGTGCTCGTCGCTGATGCCCACGGCCACGGGAACCGGCACGATGCCGCCGTAGAGGCACGCCCAGTACGCGTCGAGGAACTGCTCGTTGCCCGCCACGTGCAGGATGAGCAGGTCGCCCGGCTGCGCCCCGGTGCGCTGCAGGTGATGCAGGATCCCGAGTGCGCGCCGGCGCAGGCTGGCAAGCGGCAGCATCTTCTTCGCGTTCTCGCCCTCCAGGTAGCCGATGGCGAGCGGGCCGCGGCTGCGGTGGTCGAGCATCTCGGGAAGGGTCTGGTACTGGATCATGGACTTGGGGCCCGCGGTTTCAGGTGGGACGCGCTGCGGGGCCGCTGGTGGCGGGCAGCGAAGCGCCCGCGATTCTCCCAGATGGCCGGGTGCCGGTCACGCCGGGCGGCTGGCGGGCGCCGGGACCTGAGCGGACAATCCCGTGGGATGACCGACGTGCTGATCCTTCACGCAGCGCTGCCCGGCGAAATTGCTGCAGGCCCCGCGGCGGCACTGCTGGCGCAGCTGCCGTACGGCCGGCGTCTCGAACTCGAGCGCCGCGATGCCGCCGCATGCCTCGCGAGCCTCGCCGGCACTGCGCTGGTGCTCGCCGGTGCGGGCCGGCTGCGGGGCAGGCCGGTCGACGTCGCACAATTGCGCTTCCCGCAGGGTGGCAAGCCGTCGCTTGCAGGCGGGCCGTCATTCAGCGTGTCTCACTCCGGCCGCCGCGTCGCCGTGGCGCTCTGCGCGGATGCCGAGGTGGGCCTCGACGTCGAGGAGGTGCCGGCCGGCAACGATGCCCGCGGCCCGGCAGCGCGCTCGCTCGGGCAGTGGACGGCGACGGAGGCGTCGCTCAAGTCGGTCGGCGCCGGACTGCGCGCGGCAAGCGAGGTGCGACTTTCGCAGGACCAGTCCCTCGCGATACTCGCGGGCGCGGTGATCCACCTGCGTCCGCTCGAGCTCGCAGAAGGCTGCGTGGCCTGCCTCGCGACTCCGGTGGTGGTGGCGCAGCTGACCCTCGAGGAGGTCACGGTTCGCTGGCCGCCGCCGGTCTCGCGAGCTGCTGGCTGAGGCGGACCGCGCGGGTCCGGTCGCGCGGTGCCGCCGTCGATGTCGCGGCTGCGGGACCTCGAGACGCCCGGATCAGGCGTCGCTTGCGAGCGCGGCGCGCGCCTGCGCTTGCAGCTCCTGCAGCCTCGCGGCCATCTCGACCTGCAGTCGGGCGAGCCGCTCGGCATCGACGCCTCGCGGAATCTTCACGGGCTCGCCATAGGCGATCACGATGCGACTGAAGGGCAGCGGCAGCTCGAAGCGGTCCCAGGTCCGGAAGCGGATGCAGGGCGAGGCCGCGATGCTGATCGGCAGGATCGGCTTGCCGCTCAGCTGCGCGAGCAGCACCGGGCCGGGCTTGAACTCGTGTACCGGTCCGCGCGGCCCGTCGGGCGTGATCGCGGGGGAGACTTGCTGCTTGACGATCGTCTCGTAGAAATCCCGCAGCGCCCGCGCACCGGTGGTGGTGGACGAGCCGCGGATCACGTGGCCACCAATGCGCTCCACGAGCATGGCCGGCGCCGTGCCATCCACCGACGGACTGATCAGGAAGCCGGCCTTGAGCCCGTCCGGCTGGAGGTCGAGCAGGGCCCGCACGCCGAACAGCAGGTGCTGGTGCCAGTACACCGGAATCACGGCGCGGGACTCGCGCACGGCCGCGCGCGCCGCCTCGAGCCCGAGCGTGCGGTGGACGCGACAGGTGGACCAGATGAAGCGCCCGAGCCACCAGGCGATCGCCACGGCGACGCGGTAGAGCAGCATTCGGCCGCGGGTCAGGCGTCGATTGCCGCGGGTCACCTTGCGGTAGAGGGTGTTGCGCGGCGGTTGCCCGGGCGGCGTGGAGGGATCGCTCATCCGCCGACTATACTAACGCCCTCGCAGCCGAGCCCCCACCTTGACATCGTCGCCAGACAGCGTGCCCGCACCGGACCTGCAGGTGTCGGTGGTCATCCCGGTGTGCAACGAGCAGGACAACGTCCTGCCGCTGGCGCGGGAGATCCTCGTCGCGCTCGCCGGCCGCTACCGCTTCGAGACGATCTTCGTGGACGACGGCAGCACCGACCGCACGGGCCCGGCCGTGCGCTCGGCCCGCGAGGACGGCATGCCGCAGATCCGCCTCATCCGTCACTCGGTGCGTTCCGGCCAGAGTGCCGCCATCGCAACCGGCGTGCGCGCCGCGCGCGCCCCCTGGATCGCGACGCTCGACGGCGACGGGCAGAACGACCCGGCCGACATCCCGAAGCTGCTCGACGCGGCGCGTGGCGAGGGCAGATCGCGCCTGCGGCTGGTCATGGGCAACCGTACCACGCGTCGCGACACGTGGCTGAGACGACTGTCCTCGCGGGTCGCGAACGGCGTGCGCGGCTCGCTGCTCCGTGACGGCACGCCCGACACCGGCTGCGGCATCAAGGTGTTCGATCGTGCGGTGTTCCTCGACATGCCGCGCTTCGATCACATGCACCGCTTCATGCCGGCGCTGTTCCAGCGCGAGGGCTACGAGGTCCTGTCAGTGCCGGTCAACCACCGCGAGCGGACTCGCGGCAAATCCAAGTACGGGCTCCACAACAGGCTCTGGGTCGGCATCGTCGACCTGTTCGGCATGATGTGGCTGATCCGCCGCGCCTCGCCCCGGATCCCCACGGACGAGGAATCCTGAGTGAGCGACGCGGGCGCCGCAGCGCCCTCCGTGCTCGAGCGGTGGCTGCGGCCGGGGCGGGCCTCGACGCGCGACGTGCTGCTCGACGTGGTCGGGCTCGTGGCTCTCGCCGTGCTGCTGATGGGCGCGGGGTTTGGCCTGCGCGACCCGTGGCCGGCCGACGAGCCGCGCTTCGCACTGATCGCGCAGGACATGCTGCGCAGCGGCGACTGGCTCATTCCGCGCGTAGGCGGCGATCTGTACGCCGACAAGCCGCCGTTCTACTTCTGGCTGCTGGCCTCGGCCATGGCGCTGACCGGATCGCTGCGGCTCGGTTTTCTGCTGCCGTCGCTGCTGGCCGGCGTCGGCACCGTGCTGCTGGTGTACGACCTGCTGCGCCGCGCCCGCGGCCGCGAGGTGGCGCTGGCGGGTGCGTTCGTGCTGCTGGTCACCTACCAGTTCACATGGCAGGCGCGCCAGGCGCAGATCGACGGCGTGCTGTGCTTCCTCACGACACTCAGTCTCTATGGCCTGCTGCGGCACTTGCTGCTCGGGCCGGCGCCGGGCTGGTTCGTCACCGGGTGGGCTGCGGCCGGCCTGGGCGTGATCACGAAGGGCGTGGGCTTCCTGCCGCTGCTCGTGCTGCTGCCGTTCGTCGTGCTGGCTCGCCGCGGCTGGCCGGCGCCGGTCTCGGGGGTCGGTGGCCTGTGGGTGCCGGGTGCGGCGGCGATGCTCTTCGCGATCGGCCTGTGGTTCGTGCCGATGATGCTCGCTACCGCCGCAGGCGGGGAGCTGCTCGCCTATCGCAACGAGATCCTGTTCGAGCAGACGGTGACGCGCTACGCCGGTGCCTGGCACCACCACGAGCCGCCGTGGCACTACCTCACGCACGTGATCCCGGTGCTGTGGCTGCCGCTCGTGGCGCTCACGCCGTGGTTGTGGCCGCGCTGGCGCGCTGCACTGCGCGACCGCGATACCTTCGTTGCCGTGCTGCTCGTCTGGGTGGTGATCGTGGTGGTGTTCTTCAGTGCGAGCTCGGGCAAGCGCGGGGTCTACGTGCTGCCTGCCGTGCCGGCGCTCGCGATGGCCGCGGCGCCTTGGCTGCCCGAGCTGCTGCAGGCGCGCGGGCCGCGTCGGATCGCCTTCGGCCTGGCGGTGGCGCTGCTCGCGCTCGCCGCGGCCGGTGCGCTGTATTTCGCCATCGATGAGGACGCAGCCGGGCGCGTGCTGCGCGACTTCGCGATTCATCCCGTGCTGCCGCTCTCGGTCGCCGCCGTCGCGGCCGCCCTGCCGGTGGCGTGGCTGCGGGTGCGCGACGGCTGGCTCGCCTATGCGGGGGCGCTGGCTGCCGTGCTGATGACGATTGGGCTCATCATCTATCCGCGGATGGACGCGTTGCGCTCGGGGCGGACGTTTGTCGCGAAGCTGGAGGAGGCCAGCCGCGGCGTGGCCGAGCTCGGCATCGTGGGCTTCCGCGAGCAGCACCTGCTGCAGCTGCGGCGTCCCAGCGTCAACTTCGGTCATGCGCGATGGCGGGAACGGCCGGTCGAAGCGGCCGACGCAGCCGCGTGGCTCGTCGCTCGACCGGGCCGGGCGCTGCTCGTTGAGCGGGAGGCGCGCGAGGCCTGCTTCAGAACGGCACGGACGGTGGAACTCGGGCGCGCCAATCGCGCTGAGTGGTCACTGGTGTCCGGCGCGCCCGATGCCGCCTGCGTCGAGCGCGGCGATCGCTCGCGTGCCATTCTCTACCTGCCGCTCGAGGTGCGTTCCAATACAGGGGGTTAGCTTGAAATTCTCGATCCCTGTGACAGAATGCGGTACAAACGACTGGCCGGTAAGCATTAGAGAACTGTGCGGCAGTTCCGTTGTGCGGCGCACCGGACTGACAGACTGATCGTAATCCGGCCGGGGTCCTCAGCAAGCGATGGTCATTTCCCTACCCGAGGGTGGCAGAGAGCAGGACGGTGCCGACCTCCTCTCGACCCTCGTCGTTTTCGGGAGTGGTCCGCACTCGGGTGTCGGACTCGACGTGCTCGCGACCAAGGTCGCGGTGGACTTCCAGGCGCTGACGAGCGAAGGCGGCGATAGCTGCATCAAGCGCAACCTCGACGCGCTGCGCGACGCCATCGACGTCGATGCGATCTGCATCGTCCTCTACGACGCCGCGCGCGAGTCCATCGAGCGCGTCGCCAGCGCTACGGGGCTGCTCGCGCCGTTCGACCCGCAGGTCATGAAGGGCGAATCGCTGGAGCGGTTGCCCGTCCTTGCGAGCGGCCTCGGTCACCTGCGCATCCTCGAGATCCGCGACACGCACGCGCCGCGGCGCGACCTCGCGGTGGACTGCGCCCGCTTCGCCGAGCTCGGCGTCCGCTCGCTGCTCGTCTGCGGCTTCGCCCTGAACGGCCGCGTGCACGGCTTCATGGCGCTGTGCTCGTCGCAGCCGCGCGACGGGTGGGACGCCAACCTGCACCTGCTGCTCAAGCTGGTCGGCTCGAGCTTCGCGACCGGCCTCGAGCGGCTGCGCGTGCAGCGCCACCTCGGCCGGCTCGAGGAGCGCAACGATCTTTCGCTGCCCGGCGCCAACGACGGCATGTGGGACTTCGACGTCGAGAACAACACCGTCTGGTTCTCGCCCCGCTGGCGCAAGATGTTCGGCTACGACGAGCACGACCCCCACGTCTCGCCCGACTGGCGGCGGCTCGTGCACCGCGACGACATGGCGCGCGTGCAGGCTGCGATCCGCGACCACATCGCGGGCAAGACGCCAATGTTCGAGAGCGTGCACCGCATGCGCCACACCAACGGCGAGTGGCGCTGGGTGGTGAGCCGTGCCAAGGCCCGCGTGGACTCGAGCGGCCGGCTGCGTCGGCTGGTGGGCGTCGAGCTCGACGTCACCGAGCGCAAGCTCTACGAGGACGCGCTCTTCAAGGAGAAGGAGAGCGCGCAGATCACCCTGCAGTCGATCGGCGACGGCGTGATCACCACGGATGCCAAGCTCGTCATCGAGTACCTCAATCCCGTCGCCGAGGAACTGACGGGCTGGCGCTTCGAGGAGGCGCAGGGACGACCCATCGACGACATCTTCCGCGGCTTCCACGAGGAGACCTGCGAGCCGCTCGAGAACCCGCTGTCGGTCGCGATCCGGCGCAGCCGCGCGATCAAGTCGGTGCGGCCGACGCTCCTCATCAAGCGCGACGGCAACGAGATGTACATCGAGAGCACCGCATCGCCGATCCGCGACGGCTCGGGTGCCGTGTCGGGTGGCGTGCTGGTGTTCCACGACGTGAGCGAGAGCCGCGAGCTCAATCGCAAGCTCTCCTACCACGCGAGTCACGACATCCTGACGGGGCTCGTGAACCGGCGCGAGTTCGAGTTGCGGCTCGAGCGGTCGCTTCGGAGTGCGCGGGCGCGCGAGACCTCCTACGCCCTGTGCCACGTGGACGTGGACCAGTTCAAGATCATCAACGACACCTGCGGCCACAGCGCCGGCGACGCGCTGCTCGGCCAGGTGGGCGCGCTCCTCAAGACCAAGATCCGCTGGCGCGACACGCTCGCGCGGCTCGGCGGCGACGAGTTCGGCGTGCTGCTCGAGAGCTGCTCGCTTGACGAGGCGCTGCGCATGGCGGACCAGCTGCGCGAGACCATTCGCAACTACAAGTTCGTCTGGGAGGAGCGCACCTTCCGCCTCGGCTGCAGTGTGGGCGTGGTGCCGATCACCGGCGACAGCGAGGACGTCGCGGCGCTGTTGTCGGCCGCCGACAGCGCCTGCGCCGCGGCCAAGGAGGCCGGACGCAACCGCGTCTACAGCTTCCAGGAAAACGACATCGACCTCATGCGCCGCCGCCGCGAGATGCAGTGGGCCGCGCGCATCAACAACGCACTCGAGGAGTCGCGCTTCGACCTGTACCGCATGACGATCCAGCCGCTGCAGAAGGCCGACCCGGGCGCGCACTTCGAGCTGCTGCTGCGCATGCGGGACGAGGCCGGCAAGATCGTTTCGCCGGACAACTTCATCGCCGCGGCCGAGCGTTACGGGCTCACGCCCGCGATCGACCGCTGGGTGATCGAGAACGCGTTGCGCTGGCTGGTGTCCGAGGCCGATGAGCGCGAGCGGCTCGCGATGTGCTCGATCAACCTCTCCGGCCAGAGCCTCGGCGACGACAAGTTCCTGCCGTTCGTCATCGACCAGTTCCACCGCAGCGGCATCGACGCGTCGAAGATCTGCTTCGAGATCACCGAGACCGCCGCGATCGCGAGCTTCGCCCAGGCGAACCGCTTCATCGCGGCGCTGAAGGAGCTCGGCTGCCGCTTCGCGCTCGACGATTTCGGCACGGGCCTGTCGTCGTTCGGCTACCTCAAGCACTTCCCGGTGGACTTCCTCAAGATCGACGGCAGCTTCGTGAAGGAAATCCTCCACGACCCCATCGACCGCGAGATGGTCCGCTCGATCAACGAGATCGGGCACCTGACGGGCAAGCTGACCATCGCGGAGTTCGCCGAGAACGCCGAGATCATCAACATGCTCCGAAACCTCGGCGTGGACTACGCGCAGGGCTACGGGATCGCCTCGCCGCAGCGCATTTCCAAGATCGCGAGCACGGGCTGACGTCGGTAGCTCGCGAGGATTCCGCGTTCGCGCCGGCCCGCTCGAAATGCGGGCCTCTGCGAACCCTGAACAGACGCCAGACACGCACGCCGGTGTCTCCGCACTGATTCGGACGGCACTCGCCGCGCGCTGCTCACACGCGAGGCGCGTCGAACTCGAACCGCATCGACAGATCCACCGCCCGCAGGTGCTTGGTGAGCGACCCGATCGAGACGAAATCGACGCCGGTCTCCGCGATCGGGCGCAGCGTCTCCAGCGTCACGTTCCCCGAGGCCTCGAGCTGCATCGGGCCGCGCGGATGGGCGCGGTTCATCGCTACCGCCGCGCGCAGGTCCTCGAGCGTGAACTCATCGAGCAGGGCCATGTCGGCGCCGGCGTCGAGTGCCTGGCGCAGTTCGTCGAGCGTCTCGACCTCGACCTCGACGGGGACGCGTGCCCCGGCGGCACGCGCGGCGGTGACCGCGGCCGCGATCGAGCCGGCGGCCATGATGTGGTTCTCCTTGACGAGGATGCCGTCGTAGAGACCCATGCGGTGGTTGCTGCCGCCCGCGCAGCGCACCGCGTACTTCTGGGCGCGGCGCAGCCCGGGCAGGGTCTTTCGCGTGTCGAGGATTCGGCAGGGGAGGCCCGCGACCAGCGCCACGTAGCGGCGCGTGGCCGTGGCGGTGCCCGAAAGGGTCTGCAGGAAGTTGAGCGCCGTGCGCTCGCCGGTCAGCAGGGAACGCGCCGGGCCTTCGAGGCGGCAGAGCCGCTGGCCCGACTCCACCTCCGCACCTTCCTCCGCGTCCCAGGCGATGCGGACGGACGGATCGAGCTGGCGGAAAACTTCATCGACCCAGGGGCGTCCGCAAAGCACGGCGGGCTCGCGCGTGATCACGGTGGCGCGGCCCGCCCGGTCCTCGGGCACCAGCGCCGCGGTGAGGTCGCCGCGGCCGACGTCCTCCGCGAGTGCGCGGGCAACCTGGTCGGCGAGGTCCGTCGGCGGTTCGATCCGGCTCATCGGGTTGCGACGGTCCGTCAGAGGGGCAGCCCGTGCGTGGCCGATCCCATACACAGCAGCATCGGGATGGACAGCACGAAATTGGTCCGCGAGGCGAGCATCGCGACCTTTCGGGCGCGGGCTTTTTCCTCGTCGCTGGCGGGAACGAGGCCGAGCACCTTCTTCTGGCTCGGCCAGATCAGTGCCCAGACGTTGAACAGCATGAGGGTGCCGAGCCACGCGCCGATGCCGATGATGAGCTGGTAGTAGTTCACCCCGTCACCGCCGAGGCCGAGCGTGAAGGCCCCGGTGAAGTTTCCCGAGCGGCCGAGGTACCACGCCCCCGTGAACCAGGTGGCGAGCGCGGCCCAGCGGAACCAAAGGAGCGCGCGCGGTGCGACGTAGCGGGTGATCGCGGCGCCGCCCGGGCCGCCCTTGTCCTCCGCGGCGGCGGCGAGCGCGGGGATCTGCACGAGGTTGAAGTAGTAGAGGAGCCCGATCCAGAGCACGCCGGAGACGATGTGCAGCCACCGGGCGAGGCTCAACTCGCCGAACGAGGTCGGGCTGATCAGCAGTGACAGCACGACGGCCGCGACGAATCCGGTCGTGATCGCGCCACGAACCGTCAGCAGCGGATTCATCAGGGGACCTCCCGGGGCGGAATCGGCAGTGCCTGGCAGGGTTGCTCGCGAGCGGGCGGAGACGTGGCGGGCAATTTGAAGAATGCGCCAAGCATCCCCATAATCCAACGCCCGGCGGGGCAAGGTCAAGGCGGCGAATGACGCGATCGGCTCCAGCTTCTCCCTGCATCAACGTCTGCGTGCTCGATGAGCGCAACTGCTGCAAGGGGTGCCGCCGCACGGTGAGCGAGATCGCCCGCTGGGGCAGGATGAGCCCCGTCGAGCAATGGGCCGTGATCGCACGGATCGAACAGGTGCGCGCCGCCGACCGGCGCGATTCAGTGGCTGCGGCAAGCGTGGCCGAGGGATAACAACGTGGACATCAACCAGCGCATCCAGGACCAGCTCAAGTCGAATCCCGTGGTGCTCTACATGAAGGGCACGCCGGACTTCCCGCAGTGCGGCTTTTCCGCGGCCGCGGTCCGCACGCTCGAGGCCTGCGGGGCGAGCTTCGCCTACGTGAACATCTTCGAGGACCCGGAGCTGCGCGAGGCCCTCAAGCGCTACTCCAACTGGCCCACCTACCCGCAGCTGTACGTGAACGGCGAGCTGCTGGGCGGTTCGGACATCCTCACCGAAATGTACCAGAAGGGCGAGCTGCAGCAGTTGCTCACCGAGGCCGGCGCCACTGCCAAGGCCTGAGGCCGCGCCGCTCGTCCAGGTTGCGGCGGCGGCCGCCGGTCGCAGCTCGGCAGGCGTCGTCAGTCCTCCCGCGGTCGCGGCTCGTCGTCCTGCTCGAGCCCGGGCGCTCGCTCGAGCGCTTCCTCGTACATGAATCGGAACCGGTTGCAGATCGTGCAGAACAGCGCAGCGGTGCGCTCCGCATCGTAGATGGCCGAGTGCGCGCTCGCCGGGTCCCAGGCGAGCCCGGCCGCGGCGACGGCCCGCGACAGCACCGTCTGGCCGAGCGCCACGCCGCCGAGCGTGGCGGTGTCGAAGCTCGAGAACGGGTGGAACGGATTGCGCTTGATATCGGTGCGGGCCACCGCGGCGTTGAGGAATCCGAGGTCGAACGACGCGTTGTGGCCCACCAGGACCGCCCGCGTGCATTCCGTGTCCCGCACGGCCTTGCGCACCTCGCGGAACAGCTGGGTCAGGGCTTCCTTCTCCGGCATGGCGGGACGAAGCGGGTGGTGCGGGTCGATGCCGTTGACCGCGAGCGACGCCGGGTCGATGCGCGAGCCGTGGAAGGGCTGCACGTGGTAGCGAAACGTCGTGCCCGGGCGCAGCTCGCCGCCTGGTCCCATCTCGATCATGACGGCGGCGAGCTCGAGCAGCGCGTCGGACGATGCGTGGAAGCCGCCCGTCTCGACGTCCACCGCCACCGGCAGGAAGCCCCGGAACCGGTCGGCGATGCGCGGCACGGCGTAGGGTGCGTTCACTCGCCCACCAGCCGCCAGCCGACCGTGCCGCCCGCCCGCAGCGGCACGAGCGCGTCGCCGCCGAAGGGATAGCTCTGCGGCACGTTCCAGGCGGCACGCTCGAGCGAAACGTGATCCTCGTTGCGCGGCACGCCGTAGAAGTCGGCGCCGCGCTCCGACGCGAAGGCCTCGAGCCGATCGAGCCGGCCCGCGGCCTCGAACACCTCGGCGTAGAGCTCGAGGCCCGCGTGCGCGGAGAAGACGCCGGCGCAGCCGCAGGCCGCCTCCTTCGCGTGGCGTGCGTGCGGCGCGCTGTCGGTGCCGAGGAAGAAGCGCGGGTCGTCACCCGTCGCGGCCGCCACCAGCGCCTCGCGATCGCGCTCGCGCTTCAGCACGGGCAGGCAGTAGTGGTGCGGCCGGACGCCGCCCTCGAACATCGCGTTGCGGTTCATGAGCAGGTGCTGCGGCGTCATCGTCGCAGCCACGCCGGGACGCGCCGAGCGCACGAACTCGACGGCCGCCGCGGTCGTGACGTGCTCGAACACGACCCTGAGCCGGGGCACGCGCTCGACGATCCGCGCGAGCACGCGGTCGATGAAAGCCTGCTCGCGATCGAACACGTCCACTGTGGAGTCGGTCACCTCGCCGTGCACCTGCAGCACGAGACCCTGCTCGGCCATCGCCTCGAGCGTCGCCCACACGTTGTCGATCGAGGTGACGCCGGCGTCGGAGTGTGTCGTGGCGCCGGCCGGGTAGAGCTTGGCGCCGACCACGAAGCCGCTCGCACGGGCGGCCGCGATCTCCGCCGGCGGCGTGCGGTCGGTGAGGTACAGCGTCATCAGCGGCTCGAAGCTCAGGCCGGCCGGCAGCGCGCCGAGGATCCGCGCACGGTAGTCGGCGAGCGCCGCGCTGGTCGTCATCGGCGGCTTCAGGTTCGGCATCACGAGCGCGCGGGCGAAGCGGGCCGCAGTGAACGGCAGCACCGCGGCGAGCTGGGCGCCGTCGCGCAGGTGCAGGTGCCAGTCGTCGGGGCGCCGCAGGCGGAGCGTGGTCACGTACCGGGCTCCGGTGTCGACTCCAGTCGGTCGAAGAGGGTGCCGTCGCCGAGCAGCTGCGTCGCGAAGCGCACGCCGAAGCCCGTGAACTCGGTGGGCACGTGGGCCAGGCCACCCTTGCGTTCGGACGCCGCGAGGTCGATGTGCGCCCAGGCGAGGTCCGCGGGGACGAACCGGCCCAGGAACCGTGCGGCGAGGATGTGATCGCCCTTCGACTCCACGCTGCACTGCAGGACGTCCGCCACCGTGCTCTCGAGCTCGGCGTCGAAGTCCTCGTCCATCGGGAAGCACCAGACGCGCTCGCCGCTCGCGCGACCGGCGGCCTGCAGCGGCGCCTCGAGGCCGGGACGGTTGGTGAACGCGCCGCTGTAGCGGTCGGTGATCGCATTAACGCAGGCGCCCGTGAGCGTGGCGAAGTCGAGCAGCAGCGAGGGCTTGTTGCGTGAGGCGAGCGCGAGCGTGTCGGCGAGCACCATCCGGCCCTCGGCGTCGCTGTGCACGACCTGGATCGTGACGCCGTTCATCGCCTGCACGATCTCCTGCGGGCGGTAGGCGCGCGGACCGATCTGGTTCTCGGTGAGCGCGAGCCAGCAGTCGATCTCGAGCGGGGCTCCGCTGCGCGCGAGCGCGAGCAGCGTACCGACGGCCACGGCGCTGCCCTGCATGTCGCCGTGCATCAGGTACATCCCCTTATGCGCCTTCAAGTTGATGCCGCCGGTGTCGAAGCAGATGCCCTTGCCGACGATCCCGACGCGCCGCGCGCGACGTGCCCCGGCCGGACGGTAGGAGAGCCGCACGATGCCGGCGCCGCGGTGGACGTTGGCGCGCGTCACGGCGAGGAAGGCGCCGGCGCCGAGCCGCGTGAGCGCGCGCTCGTCGTAGAAGCGGTACGACCAGCCTTCGCGCCGCGCGAGGCGTTGCAGGGCGAGTCGGTAGGCGACGCAGTCGAGCTCGTTGGGCGGCAGGGTGGTGAGCCAGCGTGCGAGGTGGTTGCCGGCTGAGATGGCGATGGCGACGTCGAGATCGCGCTGGCGGCCACCGTGCACGTCGATCGTGCGCAGCTCGGCGGACGGGGCCGGCTTCGACTTGCGCTGCGGCATGGGCGCCGCGGCGGCCAGTGCGGCGCTCGCGAGCGCCTCGAGCACCGCAGCGGAGTCCTCGGCGTCGAAACCCCCGGCGTGGCACTGCAGGCTCACCACGCCCGGCTTGACGAGCTCGCGCATCATCCGCCCCGCGACCTCGAGCCGCTCGAAAGCGCCCGCGCCGCCCGGCAGGAAACCGACGACCGCGAGGGTGTGGCGCGAATTCGGCAGTCGCGACACCAGCAGCGGCGCCTTCGAGTGGCGGTCCGCGCGCGCGTATAGCGCCCTCCACAGGTCGGCGTGTGGCAGGGCGGCGAGCACGGCGGCGGGATCGCCGTTCGATACGACGAAGGCCGTCGCGTCCGAGCGGCCGACTCCGGTCTCGCTGCTCGGTTCGCGGCGCCGGCGGACGGCGATCTTGCTTTCAGGTGGAAGGATCTGCATGCGGGCTCGCCTTGACCCTCCGGGGGGCAGCGCGGATCATTGCGCGTCGGCATGCTAGCAGGGCATGCCCGTCAATTCATTACGTCACGCCGGGATCGCACATGTTCGAAGCATCGAAGATCGAGGATGCCGATCCGGACGAGACGCGCGAGTGGCTCGAGTCGATCGACTCCGTGCTGCGCGTGCACGGCGCGGAGCGGGCGCACTACCTGCTCGAGCGGATCATCGATCACACGCGGCGCTCCGGCGCCTACCTGCCGTTCCGCCCCAACACCGCCTACGTCAACACGATCTCGACGGCCCAGGAGCGCGAGTACCCGGGCGACCGCGCCCTCGAGAAGCGCATCAAGGCGTACATCCGCTGGAACGCCATGGCGATGGTGGTGCAGGCGAATCGCCAGAGCACGGAATATGGCGGGCACATCGCGAGCTACGCGTCCGCGGCCACGCTGTACGAGGTCGGCTTCAACCACTTCTGGCACGCGCCGGGCGACGAACACCCGGGCGACATGGTGTTCATCCAGGGACATTCGTCGCCCGGCATCTACGCCCGCGCCTTCCTCGAGGGGCGTCTCACCGAGGAGAACCTGAGGCACTTCCGCGAGGAGGTGAGCGGACCCGGGCTGTCGTCCTACCCGCACCCCTGGCTGATGCCGGACTTCTGGCAGTTCCCGACGGTCTCGATGGGCCTCGGCCCGATGATGGCCATCTACCAGGCGCGCTTTCAGCGCTACCTCGAGCATCGCGGCATCGTGCCGCCGAGCGACCGCCACGTCTGGTGCTTCCTCGGCGACGGCGAGATGGACGAGCCCGAGTCGCTCGGTGCGATCACGATGCCGGTGCGCGAGAAGCTCGACAACCTCATCTTCGTGATCAACTGCAACCTGCAGCGGCTCGACGGGCCGGTGCGCGGCAACGGCAAGATCATCCAGGAGCTCGAGGCGGCGTTCCTCGGGGCCGGCTGGAACGTGATCAAGCTCATCTGGGGCTCGCGCTGGGACGCGCTCCTCGCGCGCGACGAGGGGGGCCTGCTGCGCCGGCTGATGATGGAGTGCGTGGACGGCGAGTACCAGAACTTCAAGGCGAAGGGCGGCGCGTACACGCGCGAGCACTTCTTCGGCAAGTACCCCGAGCTCAGGGAGATGGTCGCCAACCTATCGGACGACGACATCTGGCGCCTGAACCGCGGCGGACACGATCCTCACAAGGTCTTCAACGCGTACCAGGCGGCTGTCGAGCACCGCGGGCAGCCGACGGTGATCCTCGCCAAGACCGTCAAGGGCTACGGGATGGGCAGCGCGGGCGAGGGCCTCAACATCACCCACCAGCAGAAGAAGCTCGACGACGCGGCACTCAGGGAGTTCCGCGACCGCTTCAACATCCCGGTCTCGGACGCCGACATCGCCGAGGTGCCCTACTACCGCCCCGCCGAGGGCAGCGAGGAACTCGAGTACCTGCAGGAGCGCCGACGCGTGCTCGGCGGCCACCTGCCGCAGCGGCGCAGGCGCTCACCGACGCTCGCGGTGCCGGGCCTCGAGGCGTTCGCGCCTCTGCTCGAGTCCACCGGCGAGCGCGAGATCTCGAGCACCATGGCGCTGGTGCGCATCCTCTCGATCCTCCTGAAGGACAAGGCGATTGGCGCCCACGTCGTGCCGATCGTGCCCGACGAGGCGCGCACCTTCGGCATGGAGGGCCTGTTCCGCCAGATCGGGATCTACTCGTCGATGGGACAGCTCTATACGCCGCAGGACTCCGACCAGCTGCTCTATTACCGCGAGGACAAGAAGGGCCAGATCCTCGAGGAGGGCATCAACGAGGGCGGCGCGCTGTGCAGCTGGATCGCCGCCGGTACGGCGTACGCCAACTACGGCGTGGGCATGGTGCCGTTCTACATCTTCTATTCGATGTTCGGCTTCCAGCGCGTCGGCGACTTCATCTGGGCGGGCGGCGACATGCAGTCGCGCGGCTTCCTGATCGGAGGCACCGCCGGGCGCACCACGCTCGCCGGCGAGGGACTGCAGCACCAGGACGGGCACAGCCAGCTCGTCGCCACGACCGTGCCGAACTGCGTCTCCTACGACCCGACGTACGCGTACGAGCTCGCGGTCATCGTGCAGGACGGGTTGCGCCGCATGTACTCGGAGCAGGAGAACGTCTTCTACTACGTCACCTGCATGAACGAGAACTATGCCCACCCGGCGATGCCGGAGGGCGCGGCGGACGGCATCCTCAAGGGAATGTACCTGTTGCGCACTGGCGGGCGGGGCAAGCTGCGCGTCAACCTGCTCGGGTCGGGCACCATCCTGCGCGAGGTGCTGGCCGCCGCCGAGCTTCTCGAGCACGAGTTCGGCGTGCCGGCCGACGTCTTCAGCGTGACGAGCTTCTCCGAGCTGCGACGCGAGGGGATCGATGCGGAACGCTGGAACCTGCTGCACCCGGCCGAGCCGCCGCGCACCCCGTATGTCCGCCAGTGCCTCGAGGGGCGCAACGGTCCCTTCGTCGCAGCCACCGACTACATGCGCGCGGTGCCCGACCAGGTCCGCCAGTGGGTGCCCGGCCGCTACCACGTGCTCGGCACCGACGGCTACGGCCGCAGCGACTCGCGTGCCGCGCTGCGCGGCTTCTTCGAGGTGGACCGGCGCTGGATCGCGCTCGCGGCGCTCAAGACGCTCGCCGACGAGGGCATGCTCGACGTCGCAACGGTCACCGGGGCGATCGAGCGCTTCGGCATCGATCCCGATAAGCCGAATCCCGTGACGGTCTGAGCGCGGCGCCATGGGCAGCCTGATCGAAGTTCGCGTCCCGGACATCGGCGACTTCAAGGACGTCGAGATCATCGAGGTCGCGGTGCAGCCGGGCGATGCCGTCGCCGCGGAGGCGACGCTGATCACGCTCGAGACGGAAAAGGCGACGATGGACGTGCCGTCCACCGCCGCCGGCGTCGTGCGCGAGATCAAGGTGAGCCGCGGCGGAAAGGTCTCGCAGGGCGACCTGATCGCGCTGATCGAGACCGAGGCGAGCGGGTCGGCCGCCGCGGCGGACCGGGAGCAGGGCGCGGCCGAAGCGCCATCGCCCGCAGCGCAGGCGCCGTCGAAAGGCCGATCGAGCGCGTCGCCCGTTGCGTCTCCCGCGCGGGCCGTGCAAGACGCGCCGCAGTCCCCGCCCGCGGCGGTCGTCGCGGGCGACGAGCGGCGCGGCGCTCCGGTGGACGAGCCGGGCTTCGCGCGCTCGCACGCCAGTCCCTCGATCCGCCGCTTCGCGCGCGAGCTCGGCGTGGACCTTGCCCGGGTCGAGGGCAGCGGTGCGAAGGGGCGCATCACCGAGCAGGACGTCAAGGCCTACGTGAAGCGGCTGCTCACCGCGCCCGGCGGGCCCGCCGGCGGCTCGCTGCCGCGCGTGCCAGCCGTGGACCACGCGGCGTTCGGCCCGATCGAGCGGCGCCCGCTCACGCGCATCCAGAAGATCGCCGGCCCGCGGCTGCACGCGAGCTGGGTGAACGTGCCGCACGTCACGCAGTTCGACGAGGCGGACATCACCGACATGGAAGCCACGCGAGCCGGGCTCAAGGAGGAGGCCGCGGCGCGCGGCATCAAGCTCACGCCGCTCGCCTTCGTCATGCGCGCCTGTGCGCTGGCGCTCGAGGAATTCCCGCACTTCGGGGCTTCGCTCGACGCGGAGGCGGGCGAGCTGGTGATGAAGAAGTACGTGCACCTCGGTTTCGCGGCGGACACTCCGGGCGGGCTCGTGGTGCCGGTCGTGCGCGACGCCGACCGCAAGGACGTGTACGAGCTCGCGCGCGAGCTGGCGGCGCTCAGCGAAAAGGCGCGTGCCGGCAAGCTCGCCGCCGCCGAGATGCAGGGCGGCTGCTTCACGGTCTCGAGCCTCGGAGGCATCGGTGGCACGGCCTTCACGCCGATCATCAACGCGCCCGAGGTCGCAATCCTCGGCGTGTCCCGCGCGAGCCACCGGCCCGTGTACCGGGACGGCGCGTTCGTGGCGCGCCTGATGCTGCCGCTGTCGCTGTCCTACGATCACCGCGTCATCGACGGTGCGGACGCGGTGCGCTTCACGAGCTTCCTCGCCGCGGCGCTCGCCGACGTGCCGGGACTGCTGCGGGCGATCCCGTGACGGCGACCGTTCCCGGGAGGGACGAGACGTGAGCGCGCCCGCCGATTCGGGGACCGTGCTGCGCATTCCCGACCTCGGTGGCGCCGAGGGCGTCGTCGTGCTCGAGGTGCTGGTCAAGCCGGGCGACCGCGTGGAGCCCGAGACCCCGCTCCTCACGCTCGAGAGCGACAAGGCCACCATGGACGTGCCCGCGGCGGGTGCGGGAGTGATCGAGCGGGTGCTGCTCGCGCCGGGGGACAAGGTCACGGCCGGCACCGCGATCGCGACGCTGGCCGTGCGCGCGCCGTCTGAGCCGCCCGCCGCCAGCGAGGAGACCATCACGCACGCCTCGCTGCGCGCGACGGAGCCGTACGGCGGCGAGCCCTATCTCGATACCGTGCCGATCCGGCCCATGCCGCCGTCCGCAGGGCCGGGCGCGGCCTCGGCACCGGCTCCCACCGCCGGGCCGCCCTCGGGCGGACCGGCTGCCGCGCCGAGCCGCGAAGTTGCCGCCGGCCGGCACGCGCACGACTTCGACCTCGTCGTGCTGGGTGCCGGTCCGGGCGGGTACACGGCCGCGTTCCGAGCGGCGGACCTCGGGCTCAGCGTAGCACTCGTCGAGCGCGGCCCGACGCTCGGTGGGGTGTGCCTGAACGTCGGCTGCATTCCATCCAAGGCGCTCCTGCACGCCGCACGGGTCATCGAAGATGCGCGTGCCATGGCCGCGCACGGCATCCGTTTCGGCGAGCCCGAGATCGACGCGATCAAGCTGCGGGAATGGAAGGACTCCGTGGTCGCGCGCCTCACCAACGGCCTCGACGCGCTCGCGCGCCAGCGCAAGGTGACGCTGATCCGCGGCGAGGCGAAGTTCGCTTCAGCACACGAGTTCGAGGTGGCCGCGGATGGAGCCGCGCGCCGCGTGAGCTTCGCCCAATGCATCATCGCCGTGGGATCAGAACCGGTTCGCCTGCCCGGGCTGCCGGACGACCCGCGTATCATCGACTCCACCGGCGCGCTCGAGCTCGACCTGCCCGACAGCCTGCTGGTGATCGGCGGCGGCATCATCGGCCTCGAGATGGCCACGGTGTACGAGGCGCTCGGCGTGCGCGTCAGCGTGGCGGAGCTGACTCCCGGGCTGATGCCGGGCTGCGATCGCGACCTGGTGCGGCCGCTCGAGAAGCGCATCGCACGCCGCTACGAGCGCATCATGGTCGGCACCCGCGTGACCGGCGTCGAGTCGACGGTGGCGGGCCTGCACGTGAGCTTCGAGGGCGAGCGCGCGCCCGAGCCACAGCTGTACGGCAAGGTGCTGGTCGCCGTCGGGCGCAGGGCGAACGGCAGTCGCATCGCCGCCGAGGCGGCCGGCGTGGTCGTGGACGAGCGCGGCTTCATCGCCGTCGACCGCCAGATGCGCACCGGCGTGCCCCACATCTTCGCCATCGGCGACGTGGTGGGCCAGCCGATGCTCGCGCACAAGGCGACCCACGAGGGCAAGGTGGCCGCGGAGGCCGCGGCCGGACTCAAGAGCTTCTTCGACGCGCGGGTGATCCCGTCGGTGGCCTACACCGATCCGGAGGTCGCCTGGGTCGGACTCACCGAGACCGACGCGAAGGCGCAGGGCGTCGCCTTCGACAAGGCCGTGTTCCCTTGGTCGGCCAGCGGGCGCTCGCTCGCGCTCGGCCGCGACGAGGGGCTCACCAAGCTGCTGTTCGACCCGCAGTCGCACCGCGTCCTCGGCGGCGGCATCGTCGGCAGCAATGCCGGCGACCTGATCGCGGAGGTCGCGCTCGCCATCGAGATGGGCGCGGACGCGGCGGATCTCGCGCTCACGATCCACCCGCACCCGACGCTGTCGGAGACCGTGGCGATGACGGCTGAGGCCTTCGAGGGCACGCTCACCGACCTGTACCTGCCGAGGCGCAAGGGCACGGCGCAGCGAGGCTAGGGGCATGGGGCCCGGAGTCACGCGGACACTGCGCCTGCTCGGACTGCTCGAGCCGGTGCGCCGTGTCGAGCTCAAACGCCGCATGTCCGAGCCGCGCTCGCTGCCGCAGGCCGTGATCCTGGGCGCGCAGAAGAGCGGCACCAGTTCGTTGCACTACTACCTCGTGCAGCATCCCGGGGTGATCGCGCCGCTGCGCAAGGAAGTCCACTATTTCGACCAGAATCACGCCCGCGGCGAGGCGTGGTACCGGGCGCACTTCGGCCGAGCCGGGGAACCGGGCGTGAATCTCGACAGCAGCCCCTATTACCTGTTCCACCCGGCGGTGCCCGCGCGCCTGCACGCGCTGCTGCCGGACGCGCGGCTCGTCGTGCTGCTGCGCGACCCGGTGCGTCGCGCCTATTCGCACTACTGGCACGAGCGCGACAAGGGACGCGAGACGCTGCCCTTCGAGGACGCGGTCGCCGCTGAGACCGGGCGCATCGAGGCGGACCACGAGCGGCTCGCGAACGGTGCGCTCGAGGTCAGTGCCGCTCACCAGCACTTCTCCTACCTCGCTCGCGGCCGCTACGCCGAGCAGCTCGAGCGATGGCTCGCGCTCTATCCGCGCGAGCGGCTGCTGGTGCTGCGGTTCGAGGAGCTCGTGCGCGATCCGCTCGCGGTGCTCAACGCCACGCTCGGTTTCCTCGGGCTGGATCCGGCCGGATCGGTGCGACTCGAGGCACGCAACACCCGCCGCTATCCACCGCTGGCGGAGGCGACAGCGGCGCGGCTGCGGCAGTACTTCGAACCCCACAACGCGCGGCTCGAGGCGCTGCTCGGCTGCGCCATGGGCTGGTGACGGTCAGGTGCCCAGCCTGCGCAGCGACTCGAGGTACGCCGCCTCGTCCGGCGGCCGGCCGGTGCGTTGGCTGAGCCACAGCGCTTCGCCCAGCCGCTCGATCATGCGGTGCTCCGCTTCGTGGACGTCCCCTAGCCGCCGCGACAGTTCGCGATGGATGGCGGCGATCCCGGCGGGCCGGTCGGTGGCCACCTGGTCGCGGATCGCGAGATGCAGCCCCAGGTGCAGGAACGGGTTCGACTGCCCGGACTCGGGCGTGTAGTCGCGCCCGAGCACATCGGCCTCGTCCTGGAGGAGCGCGTGGTACTCCGGATGCTGCTCGATGACGGTGGCCAGCTGGTGCTCCAGTGGCTCGAGCGGCCGGCCCTCGCGCGCCTTGCGCCAGGCCTCGAGGTAGTGGCGGCGCAACCCGCTGCGGTCCTGGTCGTGAAAGAAGGGCATCGCCTCAGCGCCTGCGAGGCGGTTCCCCGCGTGGCGGACGGGCGGGCCGCTGCGCCCGGGCCCCGCCGTCCGGTGCCGGCGTCTTGTGCCGGTAACGGCACAGGTCGGCGACCGGGCAGGCCGCGCAGTCGGGACGGCGCGCCTTGCAGACGTAGCGCCCGTGCAGGATCAGCCAGTGGTGGGCATCCTGGAGGAACTCGGTCGGCACGCGCTTCAACAGCCGCTCCTCCACCTCACGCACCGTCTTGCCGGGTGCGAGGCCGGTGCGGTTGGCGACGCGGAAGATGTGCGTGTCCACCGCCATCGTCGGCTGGCCGAAGGCGGTGTTCAGGATCACGTTAGCGGTCTTGCGGCCCACGCCCGGCAGCGCCTCGAGGCGCGGGCGATCGGCGGGGACCTCGCCGCCGTGCTGCTCGAGCAGGATCCGGCAGGTCGCGACGATGTTGCGCGCCTTGCCCTGGTACAGCCCGATCGAGCGCACGTACCCGGAGAGACCCTCGACGCCGAGATCGAGGATGGCCTGCGGCGTGCAGGCCACCGGGAACAGCCGCCGCGTCGCGAGATTGACGCTCTTGTCGGTCGCCTGCGCCGAGAGGATCACCGCGACCAGCAGCTCGAACGGCGTGGAGTACTCGAGCTCGGTCTTAGGGTGCGGATTGAGTGCGCGCAGCCGCTCGAAGAACGCCTGCCGCTGCGACGGATTCACGTCGGCGATTCCCGCACCGCGGCACGCTCGGCTGCGGGCCCGGCCGATGCGCGCTGCCGTGCGGCGGCCCGGACGTTGCCGAGCGCGAGCATCAAGCCGAGCAGCACGAAGGCGCCGGGCGGTAGCAGCGCGATCAAAAGTCCGCGCGACTCCGGGAACGCCTGCCAGCCGCGCCCCTGGAACTGCGCGCCCAGCAGCAGGTGCAGGTCGGCACCGAGACTGCCGCGACCGAGCAGCTCGCGGCTGGCGCCGAGCGCGAGCAGGGCCAGCAGGAAGCCGAGCCCCATCGCCAGCCCGTCGAGCAGGGCGCGCGGCAGCGGCTCGCGCGAGGCGAACGACTCGGCCCGCGCGAGCACCAGGCAATTGGTGACGATCAGCGGCAGGAAGATGCCGAGCGAGGCGTGCAGGCCCGGCCACCACGCGGCCATGGACAGCTCGACGGCGGTGACCCCAGCGGCGATCACCAGCACGAACGCCGCGAGCCGCACCTCGCGAGGCAGGTACGGTCCCGCGAAGGAGGCGAATGCATTGCTCGCGAGCAGGACGGCGAGGGTCGCGAGCCCGAGCCCGAGCGCGTTGGCCACCGAGTTGCTCATCGCGAGCAGCGGGCACAGCCCGAGCAGCTGCACGAAGCCGGGATTGCGGTCGATGAGTCCGTTGCGAAGGAGTGCGCGCGCGTCCATCGCTGGATTCTAAGGCGTGGGCGGAGTTGCCGCCGCGAACAGCTCGTCGCGATGGCGCTCGACGTAGGTGAGTGCCTTGCGCACCGCGCCGACGACGGCGCGCGGCGTGACGGTCGCCCCGGTGAACTGATCGAAATCCCCGCCGTCCCGGCGCACAGCCCAGCGATCCGGCAGCGGGTCACCGAGCGAGCGGCCGTCGAAGGCGCGGATCCAGTCCGAGCGCCGCTCCTCGATCACGTCGCCGAGGCCCGGCGTCTCGCGGTGCTCGAGCACGCGCACGCCGAGCACGCGGCCCGTGCCGTCCACGGCCACCAGCAGATGGATCGGCCCGGCATAGCCGTCGGGTGCGACGACGTTGAGCAGCACGGCGACCGTCGTCCCGGCGCGGCGAACGCGGTGGGCCACGAGGGGTTGCTCGGCGCCGAGCAGCTCCGGATCGCGCAGCAGCAGCGTGTCGGCGAGCGGGTCGTTGTCGTAGGCGATGTCGCCGAGTACGGCGGTGAGCTGCGCGAGCTGCTGCGCGCGCTGGTTCGCCTCGATCTTCGGCTGCGCCCGGTCGTGCACGAGGGACAACAGCGCCACGGCGACGACGGCCGCTGCCGCCAGCACGACGGCTGCGTGCAGCGCGCGCCGGGCTGCCTGTCCAGCGCTACGGGTGTCCATGGATCCTCGGCACCGTGACGCGATCGAGCAGGGGCACGGTGAGGTTCATGAGCAGCACGGCGAACGCGACGCCGTCCGGGTAGCCGCCCCAGCTGCGGATGATCCACGTGACGAGCCCGATGCCCGCACCGTAGAGGAGGCGCCCGCGGTCGCTGGTCGCGGCCGAAACCGGGTCGGTCGCGATGAAGAATGCGCCGAGCATGGTGGCGCCGGAGGCGAGGTGGAAGAGCGCGCCAGGATGCGCGCCGGGATCGAGCCCGTGCGCCAGCGCGGCCGGCACGGCCAGACCGGCGAGCATCGCCACCGGGATCTGCCAGCGGATGATGCGTCGTGCGAGCAGGTAGGCGCCGCCCGCCAGCGCCGCGACATTCACCCACTCGCTGCCCGCAGCGCCGAGCCGGCCAAACTCGGCTCCCGCGCGCACTTCCTGCATCGTGTAGCCCTGCCGCAGGCCCGTGCGCAGCGCGTCGAGCGCGGTGGCGCCGGTAAGCGCGTCCCACTCCGGTCCCGGCAGCGGCCAGCGCGTCATCTCGAGCGGAAAGGAGACGAGCAGTACCGCGTAGCCCACCATGGCCGGGTTGAACGGGTTCTGGCCGAGGCCACCGTAGGCGTGCTTGCCGATCAGCACAGCGAACGCCGTGCCGAATGCCAGTAGCCACCACGGGAGGAGGGGTGGGACTGCGAGCGCAAGGAGTGCCGCCGTGACCAGCACGCTGCCGTCGCGCAGAGCGGCCTGCGACGAACGGCGGCGCATCGCGAGCGCGAGCGCCTCGCAGGCGAGTGCGGTGACGCAGGCGACCGCGACCAGCCACAGCGGCCCGGGCCCGTAGAGGTACACCTGCACGGCCAGCACGGGTGTGAGCGCCAGCAGCACCTGGAACATGACCCGCGGCACCGTGTAGCCGGCGACCACGTGCGGCGAGGCGGAGGTCGGGAACTCCATCGCTCAGTCGCCTCCCGCGCCGTCGCTTCGCGCGCGCCGCCGCGCCTCCTCGAAGGCGCGACGCTCGGCGTCGGCCTGATCGTCGAGGCGACGGCGGTGGCGCTCGTAGCGCGTCTTCGCCTCGGCGGCGCGCTTACGCTCGGCCTCGTGGATCAGCTGGCGCCTGCGTGCCGCGCGGAACCCCGCCGTGAGCGGGATGGCGCTCGGGCACACGTAGTCACAGCAGCCGCACTCGATGCAGTCGGCGAGGCCGAAACGATCGAGTCCCGCGCGGTCGTCGGCCTGCGCGGCGCGGTGCAGTTGCTGGGGCAGCAGGCCCACCGGGCAGGCGGCCGCGCAGTCGCCGCATCGGATGCAGGGCATTTGCGCAGCGCGCACCGGCAAGTCGGCCGCCGTCGCCACCAGCACGCAGTTGAGCCCCTTGGTCACCGGGACGGCGTCGCTCGCGAGCGCGCGTCCGGTGAGGCTGCCGCCGGCAATGAGGCGCGCCGCAGGCAGTGTGTCATCGTAGCCGCCGCACGCGGCGACGAGCTCGGCCACAGGAGTGCCGATCCGCGCCTCGAGGTTGGCGGGCTGGCGCACGCCGCTGCCGGTGACGGTCACGATGCGGGTCAGCGCCGGCACGCCTTCGCTCACGTACCGGGCCACCGCGGCGGCCGTACCGACGTTCTGGCAGACGACTCCGACCTCGGGCGGCAACGCGCCGGGCGGCACCTCGCGACCGGTCACCGCCGCGATCAGCAAGCCCTCCGCGCCGAGCGGAAACACGGCCGGCAGCACGACGACCTCGAGGCGCGAGTCGCCGGCGTCGGCGAGCGCGGCCTCGAGTGCGGCCCGGGCCTCGGGCTTGTCGTCCTCGAGCGCGATCGTGGCGCGCGCCGCGCCGCAGGCAGCGAGCATCACGCGGGTACCGAGCACGACGTCGGAGGCGCGCTCGCGCAGCAGTGCGTCGTCGCAGCAGATCCAGGGCTCGCATTCCGCGCCGTTCAGGAGCAGCAGCTCCACGCCGGCGGCGCGCGCCAGCGCCAGCTTGCCGGCGGTCGGGAACGCGGCACCGCCGAATCCAGCGAGCCCGCCGCCGGCCAGGCGCTCGAGCAGGGTCGCGCCGTCGAGCGCCGACCAGTCGAGGGGCGCGAGGCCCGGTTCGCGCTCGTCGCGACCGTCGCTCGCGACCACGATGCACGTGCCCGGACCGCTGGCGGTGGGTCGCGTCTCGACGGCACGCACCTCGCCCGACACCGGCGAGTGCAGATCGGCGGCCGCGCCGCGACCCACGGCGAGGCACGTGCCGACCCGAACGCGTGTTCCGGGCTCCACAACGACCCGCGCTTCCTCGCCCGATCCCTGGTCGAGCGCCAGCACCGCCATCGACGGCGCGGGCATCGGTTGCACGGAACGCTGCAGCGGCCGTGCCTTGTGGCTCTCGAGCCGCAGGCCTCCGCGCAGGCCCGGTCGCGCGCTCATGCCGAGGCCGTCGCGGCGCGCGGCTGGGACGCCGTGCCGGGAGACGGCCGCAGCGCGATGCAGTCGACCGGGCAGGGCGGCAAGCACAGTTCGCAGCCGGTGCACTGCGCCTCGATCACGGTGTGCACGAAGCGCGGTGCACCCACGATCGCATCCACCGGGCAGACGGGCAGGCACAGCGCGCAGCCGATGCAGCGCGTTTCGTCGATCACCGCGACCCGTGGCGGCCGGGTCTCGCCGTAGCGCGGGTCCACCGGGCGAGGCTCGCGTCCGAGCAGGGTCGCGAGCGCCCGCGCCGTCGCCGCGCCGCCGGGCGGGCAGCGGTCCGTGTCGGCCTCGCCGCGCGCGATCGCCACGGCGTAGGGCCGGCAGCCCGGGTACTGGCACTGGCCACACTGCGTCTGAGGCAGCAGGGCGTCGAGGCGCTCGACCAGCGAGTCGGGATCGGCGCGCAGCCGCGTCGCCAGCCAGCCGAGCGCGGCGCCGAGAACCACGGCGAGGCCCGCCGCCACGCCGACCGCCGGCAATAGGGTCGCGGCGTTCATCGTGCGCCGAGGCCGCCGAAGCCCATGAAGGCGAGCGCCATCAGCCCGGCCGTGACCAGCGCGAGCGGTGCGCCGCGGAATGCCACGGGCACGTCTGCGGTCTCGAGTCGTTCGCGCAGGGCGGCAAAGGTGAGCAGCGCGATGCCGAAGCCGGCGCCCGCCGCGGCGCCGAACACCAGCGACTCGAGCAGCCCGTGCTGGCGGTCGAGGTTGATCAGCGCCACGCCGAGCACGGCGCAGTTGGTCGTGATCAGCGGCAGGAACACGCCGAGCAGCTCGTGCAGTAGCGGGCTCGAGGCGCGCACCAGCATCTCGGTGAGCTGCACCAGGGCGGCGATCAGCAGGATGAACACCAGCGTGCGCAGGTAGCCGAGCCCGAGCGGCTCGAGCAGCCAGTGCCAGGCGGCGTAGCTCGCCCCCGAGGCCAGCGTCAGCACGAACAGCGTCGCGAGCGCCATGCCCGCCGCCGCCTCGAAGCGCCGGCTGACGCCGACGAACGGGCACAGCCCGAGGAAGCTCGTGAGAACGACGTTGTTGACGAGGCTTGCGCCGAGCGCCAGCAGCAGCAGGTCCGACATGCCGGGAGCCGATCGCGCCGTGAAGGTGTCCGGGAGACTACTTCACTTTCATGCCCGGCTGGGCGCCCGCGTCCGGTGCGAGCAGGAAGATGTCGGCGCCGCCCGGTCCGGCGGCCAGCACCATGCCCTCCGAGGTGCCGAAGCGCATCTTGCGCGGCGCGAGGTTGGCGACCACCACGGTCAGTCGGCCGACCAGCTGCTCCGGGGCGTACGCCGGGCGGATGCCCGCGAACACGGTGCGGCGCTCCTCGCCGAGGTCCACGACCAGCCTGAGCAGCTTGTCTGCGCCTTCGACGGCGCCCGCCTCGACGATGCGCGCGACGCGCAGATCGACGCGGGCGAAGTCCTCGATGCCGATCGGCGCCGCGGCGGCGACCGTCGTCGCCACGCCGCTCGAGGTCGCCGGCGCCGGCGCTGCCGCAGGGGCCGCCGCCGGGTTGGCCGCGGTCGGCAGGCCGGTGGGCTTGAGACTCTCGGCGGCGGCGGCGAGCAATGCCTGGATCGCCGCCAGGTCCACGCGCGTCGCGAGCGGCTGGTAGGCGCCGATCGTGCGGCCGGCCAGGGAGGCCGGGATCGCGTCCCATCGCTGGTCGGCGAGGCCGAGGAACGCCTCCGCCCCGCACGCGAGCCTTGGCACGATCGGCTTCAGGTAGATCATCAGCAGCCGGAACAACTCGAGGCCCTGCGTGCACACGCCCTGCACCTCGGCCGCGCGCGCCGGGTCCTTGGCCATGAGCCAGGGCTTCTGCTGGTCGATGTAGAGGTTGGCGCGGTCGGCGAGAGCCATCGTCTCGCGCACCACGCGCGCGAGGTCGCGGCCTTCATAGGCCTCGGCGAGGCTGTCCGCGGCCGCGACGAACGCCTCGTGCCGCTCCGGGTCCGGCAGGCGGTCCGCGAGCCGGCCACCCGAGCCCCGCGTGATGAACCCGGCGCAGCGGCTCGCGATGTTGACGAGCTTGCCCACGAGGTCCGAATTGACCTTGCCCGCGAAGTCGTCGAGGTTGAGGTCGAGGTCGTCGACGCCGGGGCCGAGCCGGGAGGCGAAGAAATAGCGCAGGTACTCCGGCGGCAGGTGCTGCAGCCAGTCGTGCGCGGTGATGAACGTGCCGCGCGACTTCGACATCTTCTGCCCGTTCACGGTGAGGAAGCCGTGGACGTGAACGGAGGTGGGCGGGCGGTAACCCGCGCCGTGCAGCACGGCGGGCCAGAACAGCGTGTGGAAGTACACGATGTCCTTGCCGATGAAGTGGTGGACCTCGGCGTCGGAGCCGGGCGCCCAGTAGCGATCGAAGTCGAGGCCCGTGCGGCGGCAGTACTGCAGGAAGCTGCCGAGGTAGCCGATCGGCGCGTCGAGCCAGACGTAGAAGTACTTGCCGGGCTCGCCGGGGATCTCGAAGCCGAAGTAGGGGGCGTCGCGCGAGATGTCCCAGTCGCGCAGTCCGGCCTCGAACCATTCGTCGAGCTTGGCGGTGACCGCCGGCTGCAGGCGGCCTGAGCCCGTCCACTCGCGCAGCATCGGCTCGAAGTCGCCGAGGCGGAAGAACAGGTGCTCGGAGTCGCGCTGCACCGGAGGCGTGCCGCTCACCACCGAGACCGGGTCGACGAGGTCGGCGGGCGTGTAAGTGGCGCCGCAGCTCTCGCAGCTGTCGCCGTACTGGTCGAGCGCGCCGCAGCGCGGGCAGGTGCCGCGCACGTAGCGGTCCGGCAGGAACATCCCTGCCTGCTCGTCGTAGGCCTGGCGGATGGTCTCGCGGCGGATGTGCCCGCCCTCGACGAGGCGCCGGTAGATGCCTTCGGTGACCTCGCGATTCTCCGGGGAGTGCGTGGTGTGGAAATTGTCGAAGGAGATATCGAAGCCGGCAAAGTCGCGGCGCTGCTCGGCGCCGACACGCTCGATCAATGCTTCCGGAGTGATCCCCTCCTGTCGCGCCTTGAGCATGATCGGAGTGCCGTGCGCGTCGCTCGCACAGACGAACAGGCAGTCGTGGCCGCGCAGGCGCTGGAAGCGCACCCAGATGTCGGTCTGCACATGCTCGACCATGTGGCCGAGGTGCGGCGCCCCGTTGGCATAGGGCAGGGCGCTCGTGACGAGGATCGTGCGGCGTGGGGCGGGACTCATGGGGCGGGCCGTCCGGGCGGGGGGCCGGGATTATGCCACGCCGTGCGCTGGCACCCGCGACAGGGCAGGCCGGCGCGGGGCCGCCCTCAGCCCATGTCCTTGAGGTGCTCGAAGCGCTGCTTGTTGATGGACTTCTCGAAGGCCGCGCGACCGGTGATCACGCCCTTGTCGAGCAGGTCCTGGATGGCGGAGTCCATGACGCGCATGCCGTGCTGCGCGCCGCTCTGCATGGTGTTATCGAGCTGGTCGAGCTTGCCCTGGCGGATCAGGTTCGAGACCGCCGGGGTGTTGATCAGGATCTCGAGCGCGGCGACCCGGCCGCGCCGGTCGGCGCGCGGGATGAGCTGCTGCGAGATCACGCCGCGCAGCGAGGTCGAGAGCATCGTCCGCACGTGGGCCTGCTTGTCGGCCGGGAAGGCGTTGACGATGCGGTCCACCGTGGCCGCGGCGCCGTTGGTGTGCAGCGTGCCCATCACGAGGATGCCCATCTCGGCGGCCGTGACCGCGATGCCCATGGTCTCGAGGTCGCGCAGCTCGCCGACCAGCACGACGTCCGGATCCTCGCGCAGCGCCGAGTGCAGCGCCTCGGCGAAGCTCGGGCTGTGGGCGCCCACCTCGCGCTGGCTCACCAGGCAGCTGCGGCGCGGGTGCACGAACTCGATCGGGTCCTCGATGGTGAGGATGTGGCCCTTCACCCGGGCGTTGATGTCGTCGATCATCGCCGCGAGCGTCGTGGACTTGCCCGAGCCGGTCTTGCCGGTGACCAGGATCAGACCGTTGGTGGTGCGGCACAGGCTGCGCACCGACTCCGGCATGTTGAGCTGGTCGAGCGACAGCGCCTTCGAGGGGATCGCCCGGAACACGCCGCCCAGCCCGCCGATGTGGCGGAACACGTTCACGCGGAAGCGCGACACGCCGGGAATGTTGTAGGCGAAGTCCGCGCCGTCCTTCTCCTCGAGCCGGGTCGTCGCCTGTCGCGGCATGATCTCGGCGAGCGCATCGCGGACGAGGTCCTGCCCGAGCGGCTCCTCGCGCAGCGTCTGCAGCTCGCCGTAGACGCGGATGCGCGGCGGGTCGCCCGCGACGAAGTGCAGGTCCGAGCCCCCCTTGGCGAGCACCTCGCGCAGGAACCCGTCGACGAGGCGGGACGCGTGCGGAGCCGTCTCCGCGGCGGCGATCTGGCTGCCCTCGGTACTCACGACGTGAGCCCCTGCGTGACGTCGGCCCTGAGGATCGCCGTCCCGTCGGGCACGAAGCGCGTGAAGGGCCGCTTGTCGAGCGCGTAGGCGAAGGCGTCCTCTGGGTCCACCTCGCGCGCCTGGATCGCGGCGAGCAGCGCCTGGTCCATGGTCTGCATGCCGGCGTCCCGACCGGTCTGGAGCTGCGACGGAAGCATGTGCGTCTGGTCGGTCATGATGAGCTTGCCGATGGCGCGGTTCATCACCATCACCTCGCACACGGCCCGTCGCGCCCGCAGATCCGGCGTGCGCACCAGCACCTGGGTCACGACGCCGAGCAGTCCCTGCGACAGGAAGCTCTTCGTCTGCTCGCGCTCCTCCGCGGGCAGCGCGTCCACCATGCGGTCGATCGTCTTGACGGCGCTCGTGGTGTGCAGCGTGCCGAGCACGAGGTGGCCGGTCTCCGCCGCGGTCATCGCCCAGCGCACCGTATCCGCGTCGCGCAGCTCGCCGACCAGGATCACGTCGGGGTCCTCGCGCATCGCCGCGCGCACGCCCTCGGCGAACGACGGCAGGTGCGTGTGCAACTCGCGCTGGATCACCTGCGAGAGACGGCTGCGGTGCACGAACTCGATGGGGTCCTCGAGGCTGACGATGTTGAGTCGTCGGGTGCGGTTGAGGTGGTCGATCATGGCCGCAAGCGTGGTGGACTTGCCGGTGCCGGTCGAGCCCGTGACCAGCACCATCCCCTGGTGGAAGTCGCAGAACCGCTTGACGATGGACGGCAGGTTCAGCGAGTCGAGCGTGGGCACGTCGCTCGGAATGGTGCGGAAGACCGCCCCGACGCCGGTGTCCTTGCGGAACAGGTTCACGCGGAAGCGCGCGCCGTCGCCCGACACGTACGAGAAGTCGATGTCGTGGCCGAGGCGGAACTGCTCCTGCTGCGACGGGCTCAGGATCTCGGTGACGTAGCCCTCGAGCTCGGCATCGCCGAGGTCGCGGAACTTGATCGGCACCAGGTCGCCGTTCATGCGCAGCATCGGCGGCACGCCGACCGCGAGGTGCACGTCGGAGCAGCCCTGCGAGGCGCCGAGCTTGAGGAAGGCGTCTATGCGTGCCACGGCGACCTCACGGGTACTTCTCCAGGGCGGCCCGCATCTCGTCCATGCTCTGGAAGCGGCGCGCCTTGTCGACGGCCATCGCCTTGACCACGATGTCGGACAGGCCGGGTGGAATCGCCGGGTTGACCTCGATCGGCGGCCGGGCCTTGCCCTGCACGTGCTGGTACATCACGGCCATGTGGTCGCCGCGATGATAGGGCGGCTCACCGGTCAGCATCTCGTAGAGGATCACGCCGAGGCTGTAGACGTCGGCCCGCTCGTCGACCTTCTTGCCCAGGATCTGCTCGGGCGCCATGTACTTGGGCGAGCCGATCACGTAGCCGGTCTTGGTCAGCTGCGTGTCGCCTTGGTGCTGCGCGGCGGCGACGCCGAAGTCCACCACCTTGACGAGCCCCTCGTCGTTGATCAGGACGTTGGCGGGCTTGAGGTCGCGGTGGATGATGCCCGACTGGTGCGCGACCGACATGCCGGTGGCGATGTCGGCGGCGTAGCGGACCGCCTTGTCGATCGGCAGCGGCTTGTCGTTCACCTCGTGGCCGAGCGTGTGCGAGGGGAAGTACTCCATCGAGATGGCGTAGTTGCCGCGGATGAACAGGAAGTCGTAGATGCGGATGACGTTGCGGTGAGTGATCTTGCGGGAGTAGCGCAGCTCGTGCACGAACCGCTTGAGCATCTCCTCGTCCTGCGAGACGTTCGGGTTCAGGAACTTGAGTACCAGCCGCTCGTCGACGACCTTGTCCTCCATCAGGAGCACGGTGCCGAAGGCGCCCTTGCCGATCTTCTGCACGTACGTGTAGCGGCCCTCGAGCACGTCGCCGACCTGCAGGGTCGAGATGTCCAGGCGCTGCTGCTCGCGCGACTCACGCAGCATGCCGTCGAGCTCGGCGCGCTCGGCGAGCAGCAGCGTGCGTGCGGTCTCCGACGAACGTGCCACGGTCGCCGTGCGGCCACTGGAGAGCACCGGCGCCGGGCCTCCGGCGAAGCGGCTGCCGAGGTCCTGCACGGCGCGCAGGGCGGCGTGGCTGATGGTCGGATCGGTCACGCTGGCACCGAGTTCCTCGAGCCGGGCGCGCACGGCCTCGGAGCTGCGATCGTCCACGAGTCGCGTCAGCGCGCCGATGACCTCCACGCGCACTTCCTTGGACGCGTGATCGAGCAGCGGCAGCAGGCGGGCCACCTGCGCCGAGCTGCCGAGCTTGCCGATCGCGCGCACCACGGTCGGCAGCGATCGCTCGTCGCCCGACTCGAGCATGCCGAGCAGGGCCGGGAGCGCGGTCGGGCTGCCGATCTCCGCGAGTGCATCCACGGCGCGCTCGCGGACCCACCAGTCCGGGTCCTTGGTCGCGTCGATCAGGAACCGGACCGCGCGGTCGTCCTTGGTCTGGTTGAGGATCTCGATGGCCGCGCGGCGCACGTCCTCATCCTCGTCGCGGATCAGCTCGAGCGCCGCGTCGATGACGCGCGGCCCGCCGATCTTCGCGAGCGCGTCGGCCGCTCGACTGCGCACCCACCAGTCGTCGTCCTTGATCGACTGCAGCAGGAACCGCACGTGCTGCGGCGTGCCGATCTCGTTCAGCACCTCGACGGCGGCACGGCGGGCACTCTCGTTCTCGTCGCGCAGCACGCCGGCGAGGTACTGGATGGTGTCGGGATGGTTGACCCGCACCACGGCGTCGATGGCCTTCTGCTGCGTCTCGACGTCAGGGTCGCGCAGCACTTCGCACAGGAGCGCGGGGTCCACGCTGCCGCCGAGGCGGGCGAGCGCGTTCAGCACCGCCTGGCGGATGAACTTGTTGCCGTCCTTGAGCTGCGCCTGCAGCGCCCGGGCGACCTCCGGCCGGTCGAAGCGCGCGAGGATGCTGATAACGTGGGTGCGCGCGACCGGGTCCTTGCCCTCGACCCGGCTGAGCAGCTCCGGGACGAGGCTTGCGTCGGCGATCTCGGCCACGATGCGGAACAGCGCCGCCTTTTCCGCCGGCTCCTGGCCGTAGGCGTGCTTGAGGACCTCGCGGGGGTTGAGCCGGGACTTCTGCGCGGCGATCGCCGTCACCAGCGGACCCTTCGGCATGGCCGGGTCGTCCAGCATGGTGAGGAGCAGGTGGGGGTTGTACTCCCGCCCGGCAGACAGCGCGGTGGTGACCGCGGTCACGGCGCGCTGGTTGCCGTCCACGAGACCCGCCGCGACCGCCGGCAGGGACTTGTTGTCGAGCAAGGCGCCCAGGACGGCCACGAAGCCCACGGTTTCCTGGTTGTCCGCGCTCGCCAGCGCGTCGATGATGCGTGGGATCGCCGACGGACCGAGCGCCGCGAGTTTCTCGTAGGACCTGACCGCCGCCGGGGCATCGGGGCTGCCCGCCGCCTTGATGGCCGCGATGAGTCGCTCGGCACGCAGGTTGGTGATGAAACTCATGGGTGGCGAGGTGGCTTCCTTCCGCGGGCGCGTCCGGCGGGGTCAGCCCGCCGGGAGTCCGGCAGCGAGTCCGGGCGACACGAGAGTATGCCACGGCGGCGACGCCGCACTCGGGGGCGCCGCAGCCGCGAGGCCCCGGGTCAAATCCGCTACAATCCGCCGTCCGCGGCTCATGCCGTTCCCCCACCTCCGTTGCAGTCATCCGCCATGACAGACGATCGCGTTCGCGAAGCCCGCCGTGTGGTCGAGAATTATGTCGAACCGTGCCTCGGGATGCCTCTTTCGCAGGCCAAAGCTGTGACCTCCGTCCGGTCCGAGGGCGGCTCGACGCTGGTCGAGGTCGAACTCGGCTTTCCGGCCCGGCGCTACGGGCCCGAGCTGGCGGCCAGCCTCGAGCGGCTGCTCGCGGCCCAGCCCGGCATCGGCCCGGCTCGGGTCAGTGTCGGCTGGCGGGTCGCGCCGCAGGCCGTGCAGGGCGGTCTCAAGCCCCTGCCGGGCATCAGCAACGTGATCGCGGTGGCGTCAGGGAAGGGCGGCGTCGGCAAGTCCACGACGGCGGTGAACCTCGCGCTGGCCCTGGCGCTCGACGGTGCGCGCGTCGGTCTGCTCGACGCCGACATCTACGGGCCGAGCCAGCCGCGCATGATGGGGCTGCAGGGCGAGCGGCCGGTGTCGCGCGACGGCCGACGGATCGAGCCGCTCGCGGCGCACGGCGTCAAGGTGATGTCCATCGGCTTCCTCATCGAAGAGGAGCAGCCGATGGTGTGGCGCGGCCCGATGGTCACGCAGGCGCTGACCCAGCTGCTCTCCGACACCGACTGGGGCGAACTCGACTACCTGATCGTGGACATGCCGCCCGGCACAGGCGACATCCAGCTCACGCTGTCGCAGCGGGTGCCGGTCAGCGGGGCGGTGATCGTCACCACGCCGCAGGACATCGCGCTGCTCGACGCACGCAAGGGCCTGCGCATGTTCCAGAAGGTGGCCATCCCGGTGCTCGGCGTGATCGAGAACATGAGCACCCACGTCTGCTCCAGGTGCGGCCACGAGGAGCCGATCTTCGGGGCGGGCGGCGGGGCGCGCATGGCGGCGCAGTACGGCGTCGCCCTGCTGGGGCAGCTGCCGCTCGACATCCGCATCCGCGAGGAGACCGACGCCGGCTGTCCCACCGTCGTGGCCGATCCCGACGGTCCCGTGGGCCGGGCATACTTCGAAGCCGCGCGCCGCACCGCCGCCCGCCTGTCGGTCGCAGGTGCCGCCGCCGCTCCGAGCATCACCGTCGAGGACACCTGAACGTGAGCATCAAGTCCGACCGCTGGATCCGCCGCATGGCCGAGGGTCACGGCATGATCGATCCGTTCGAGCCCGGCCAGGTGCGCACCGTGGACGGCCAGCGGATCGTCTCCTACGGCACGTCGAGCTACGGCTACGACGTGCGCTGCGCCGCGGAGTTCAAGATCTTCACGAACATCAACTCGACGATCGTGGACCCCAAGGACTTCGATCCCGATTCCTTCGTCGACTTCGGCGGCGAGGTCTGCATCATCCCGCCGAACTCATTCGCGCTCGCGCGCACCGTCGAGTACTTCCGAATCCCGCGCAACGTGCTCACCGTCTGCCTCGGCAAGTCCACCTACGCGCGCTGCGGGATCATCGTCAACGTGACCCCGCTCGAGCCGGAGTGGGAAGGACACGTGACGCTCGAGTTCTCGAACACGACCACGCTGCCGGCGAAGATCTACGCGAACGAGGGGGTCGCGCAGATGCTGTTCTTCGAGTCGGACGAGGTCTGCGAGGTGTCCTACCGCGACCGCGGCGGCAAGTACATGGGGCAGAAGGGCGTGACGCTGCCCAGGGCGTGAGGGCGCGCTAGAGCCGCTCGAAGCTCACGAGCTTGAGCTGGGTCTCGAGCTGGCCCTTGCGGAACTGGACGGCCTGCACGGGCACGTAGCCGAGCGCGGGGGCGTGCCATGCCTTGACGACGCGGTCCGACCCGTCGCGCTGGTTCGCCCAGACGACCGTGTCGAACTGGCCGTAGGGGGTGACCACGGTCGCGCGCCCCTCGCTCCAGTAACGGTAGTCCCGTAGCCGGCTGCCGGTCAGGATCGTGAAGCCCTGCGGGGCGCGGCCGGCGAGCAGTTCCACGATCATCGCCGCCTGCACCGAGGCCGTGTCCTGAGTGCCCGCGTTGACCGGCAGGTCGAACGGCTTGCCCTGCGCCACGCCCTTGACGCGACCCGCACCCCAGTCGAACGCGAAGCGCACGTCCTTGGCGAGGTCGGACTTGCCATCGTTGAAGTCGAAGCTCAGGGGTCGCACGCCGGCGGCCGTCACTTCCATGATGCCCCGCTCGGCGGCTTGGGGGCTCACCGCGACGCGGCCGAGCAGGTTGGGGAAGGCGCGGGTCTCGTAAAGCCACTGACCGGGCCGTGCACCCGGCCGCAGTCCGTTCTCGATCTGGCCGCCGCTGATGCCGCGGTAGGTCGCCTGGTAGCGGGCCTTGAAGGGCTGCAGGCCGGGCGAGTCGGCCTCCGTCGCGACCGCCGCCGAGGCGAGCCCCAGCAGCGCCGCGAAGGCGAGCAGCGCCAGCGAGCCGCCCGTGCGGCGGCCGTCAGGCCGCGATTTCATCGTGAGCCTCCCGCACCAGCGGTGCGTCGAGCACCCGCCCGTCGAGCAGCACCCGACCGTCGCGGCATGCCAGGCGGCCGGCGGCGAACCAGCCGATGCACTCCGGGTAGATGCGGTGTTCCTGCGCGAGCACTCGAGCGGCCAGGGTGGTCTCGTCGTCGTCGTCCCGGACTGGGACGCGTGCCTGTAAGACCACCGGGCCGCCGTCGAGTTCGCGCGTCACGAAGTGGACGCTGGCGCCGTGCACGCGGTCGCGCGCTGCGATCGCCCGGCGGTGGGTATGCAGGCCGCGGTGGTCGGGCAGCAGCGACGGGTGGATGTTGAGCAGCCGGCCGGCAAAACGATCCACGAAACCGGGGCCCAGCACGCGCATGAATCCCGCCAGCACCACCAGGCCGGGCGCGTGGCGCTCGACCTCGGTGGCGAGCGCGGCGTCGAAGTCCGTCCGGTCCGCGAATTCGCGAGCCGGTACCACCACGGTCGCGAGGCCCGCCGCGGCGGCCCAGTCGAGGCCGGGGGCGCCCGTGCGGTCGCTGATCACGGCCCGGATCTCCACGGGCAGGGTGCCGGCCTCGGCCTGCCGGGCGATGGCGCGCAGGTTGCTGCCTTGGCCCGAGATCAGGACGACGATGGGCAGCCGTCCGGCTGCGCCGCTCATCGCTCGATCACGGCGCCGCGGATGCCGGACCGCACCTCGCCCACGACGCTCGCCTGCTCGCCGCAGCGGCGCAGGATGTCGAGCGCGCGGTCGGCGTCGGCCGCAGCCACGGTCAGCGTCATGCCGAGTCCGCAATTGAAGGTGCGGTGCATCTCGTCGCGCTCGATGCGGCCGGTGCGCTCGAGCCAGTCGAACACCGCGGGACGCGGCCACGCGCGTTCCTCGAGCACCGCCTCGAGCCCGTCGGGGAGGGTGCGCGGGATGTTGCCCGACGGTCCGCCGCCGGTGATGTGGGCGATGGCGTGCACCGGCAGTTCGGCCAGCACGGCGAGCACTGATTTCACGTAAATGCGCGTGGGTGCGAGCAGCAGGTCGTAGAGTGGCGTGCCATCGAGCATCGTCGCCGGCGTGGCGCCGCTCACGGCGAGCAGCCGGCGGACGAGCGAGTAGCCGTTCGAGTGCGGCCCGGAGGAGGCGAGGCCCAGGATCACGTTGCCCGCGCGGGTCTGGCTGCCGTCGATGATGCGGTCCTTTTCCACCAGGCCGACGCAGAAGCCCGCGAGGTCGTAGTCGTCGCCCTCGTACATGCCGGGCATCTCAGCGGTCTCGCCGCCGACCAGCGCGCAGCCGGCCTGCAGGCAGCCCTCGACGATGCCCTTGATCACGCGCTCGGCGACGTCCACCTGCAGGCGCCCGGTGGCGAAGTAGTCGAGGAAGAACAGCGGCTCCGCGCCCTGCACGACCACGTCGTTCGCGCACATGGCCACGAGGTCGATTCCGATCGTGTCGTGGCGGCCGGTCTCGATGGCGAGCCGCAGCTTGGTGCCGACGCCGTCGGTGCCGGACACCATCACGGGCCGTCGGTAGCGATCCAGCGGCACCTCCACGAGCGCGCCGAAGCCGCCCAGCCCGCCGAGCACCTCGGGGCGCATCGAGCGCTTCACCGCCGGCTTGATGCGCTCGACGAGCGCGTCGCCGGCGTCGATGTCCACGCCGGCGTCGCGATAGGTGATCGGTCGGGTGTCTGGCATCTGGGTCTCGCGCGGGCCGCTGGCCCAGGGGGTGGGGATCGGGGCTGTGCTATTTTACACGGCGCGTCCCCGCCGAGCCCGCTCCCCGACCGATGCGCCCACACCCAAGCTCCGCACGTCCGCATGGCTGCCTACTCGCGGCTGCGCTCGTGCTCGCGGCCCTGCTGCCCGGCGTCGACGCCGGCGCGGCGGAAGTGTCTTTGTACGAGGTGAAGGTGCCGCTGGACGGCGCGAGCGAGGCCGAGCGGGCTGCCGCTTTTTCGCGGGCGATGCAGGCGGTCGCCGTGCGCGTGTCGGGGCGACGGGAAGCGGCCGCGAACGCGACGGTCACCGCGGCCGATCCCGCCCGTCACGTTCAGCGCTACGCGAGCGGCTCCGACAAGACGCTTACCGTGGGATTCGACGGCGCGTCGGTTGATCGTCTGCTGCAGCAGGCGGGGCTGACTTTCTGGGCGGCCGAGAGACCCCTGACGCTCGTGGACGTAGCGACCGACGATCGCACCGCGGCCATCGATGCGGCGCAGTGGCGTGGACTGCCGATCGCGTGGCAGGTCGGCGCGGCTGCGATCGGCCCGGCGCAGGCCGTGCTGAAGGGGACGCCGAACGGTCCGCAGTTCGACTGGTCTTTCAGCCACGAGGGCCAGACCGTACTGGGCCGCGGCACGCTCGAGGACGGCATCCACCTCGCGGCCGACACCCTTGCGGCCCGCTACGCACCGCCGGCGTCGCGCGGCAGTTCGACCCTGGTGCTGCGCGTGGCGGGTATGGGCGACGTGCGCGCGTACACCGGCGCACTCGCGTACCTCGACTCGCTCAGCGTGGTCCGCAGCGTGGCCGTCGAGGCCCTCGAGGGCGACGTGGTGCGGCTGCGCGTGGTGGTGCGCGGCGATCGGGAACTGCTCGGGCGAATCGCCGGGCTTGAGACGAAACTGCAACCGGCGGCACGCGGCGCCGACGCGGCATCGGATGCGGACTTCAGCTTCGCGCCATGAGCCTGCGACACCTGCCGAACCTCTTGTGCATCCTCAGGATGCTGCTCGTCTACCCCGTGGCGCACTGGATCCTGCAGGGTCGGCTTCCGGCCGTCATGGGCCTGTTCGCGCTGGCAGCGTTCACCGACGGTCTCGACGGCTTCCTCGCCAAGCGCTTCGGCTGGACCAGCGAACTCGGCAAGGTACTCGACCCGGCCGCCGACAAGCTGCTGCTTATCACGGTATTCGTGTGCCTGAGCGTGGTCGGCCTCGCGCCCTGGTGGCTCACCGCGCTCGTGATCCTGCGCGACCTCGTGATCGTGTTCGGCGCACTCACGTACCGGCAGCTGTTCGGGCCGGTGCGCGGTTCGCCCACCGCGGCCAGCAAGCTCAACACCCTGTGCCAGATCCTGTTCTGCCTCGCGGTCGTGGCAACTGCGGCCTACGGGTGGCCGGGCGCGACGGTGATCACGGCGCTCGGCGCGCTGGTGCTGCTCACGACCGCCGTGAGTGGCATCGACTACACGCTGATGTATTCGCGGCGCGCGGCCGAGGTGGTCAGGGCCCGCGGCCTGGCCGCCGGCTGAGCCGCCGTGCAGCAGCTGCCGCTCGGGGTGCGACTCGCCGAATCCGCCCGCTTCGGCAGCTTCGTCGGCGGGCCGAACCGCGAGGCGCTCGAACTGCTCGCGGGGCGCTCGCCACCGCGCCTGCTGTGGCTCTGGGGGCGCACCGGCACGGGCAAGACGCACCTGTTGCAGGCGTCCTGCGCTGCGGTCGGCGCCGGCGGCGGCGCCGCGGCCTACGTGGACCTCGAGACCGTCGGCACGCCCGGCCTGCTCGAAGGCTTCGAGGCGCTCGACCTGGTCTGCCTCGACTCGCTCGAGCGCGTCTCGGACGACGCGGCGTGGAATGCCGCGATCTTCCGCCTGCACACGCTGATGCAGGACGGCGCCGGGCGCCTGTATGTCGCGAGCACCGGACCGCCGGCGGCGCTGCGGTTCCGGCTGCCGGACCTGCGCTCGCGTCTTCTCGCCGCCCCGGTTCACCAGCTCCACGAGCTCGCCGAGGAGGACAGGATCGCGGCGCTGGAGCAGCGCGCCGGACGCCTCGGGCTGGTGTTGCCGAGGGAGTCTGCGGCCTACCTCGTGCATCGCATGCCGCGTGATATGCACTCGCTGTGTGCCGCGCTCGACCGACTCGACGTGGCCGCGCTCGCCGCGCAGCGACGGCTGACCGTGCCCTTCCTGCGGCAGGTGCTCGAAAGTCAGCCCGCCGGCTCGTCGTGACCGGCCGACGCGGCCGGCGGAATCGGCCTCGTCACGCGCAGGCAGTACACGAGACTCACGAACCAGGCGAGGCTGGCAAACAGGATCGCACCGGCCGCGGGACGCACTGCGGGATTGGCGATCACCTCAGTCGTGCCATAGGCGAAATAGGGGGCGACGCACAGGGTCGCCCAGGCGCAGGTGCGCCGGCTGCGGCGCCAAAGTCCGCGCAGGGGCAGCAGCAGCGGGAGCAGCAGCAAGGCCATCCACCCCGCGCCGGACGGCCACGGCGCCGAGCGCAGCGCCGCTGCGGCGACGCAGGCCGCGAGCAGCGCCGCGCCCGCAAGTGTCAGGCGCCACGCGCGGTCGAGGCGGGCGGACGCGGGGCCGGGTGCACTCACGAGCGCAGCGGCCGGGCGACCACCGCGAGCTCGGCAACCCGCCGGCCGAGCAGCCGGGCGAGCTCCCGCTCGTCCTCGCTCAGGCGCGCCGGATCGGAACTGCCGCGTTCGGCCCAGTGGCTCGCACCGTAGGGGGTGCCGCCCGTGCGGGTGCGGTTGAGCGCCTCGGCCGTGAACGGCAGGCCGACCAGGTACATGCCGTGGTGCAGCAGCGGCAACATCATCGTCAGGAGCGTCGATTCCTGGCCGCCGTGCAGCGCGCCGGTGGAGGTGAACACGCCGGCCGGCTTGCGGTCGAGGCCGCCGTTGAGCCACAGTGCGCTCGTGCCGTCGAGGAAGTGCTTGAGCGGGGCGGCCATGTTGCCGAAGCGCGTCGGGCTGCCGACCAGCAGTCCGTCGCAGTCACGCAGCTCGTCGTGCGTGGCGTAGGGAGGCCCGTCTTCCGGAACTGCCGGTGCAACCGCCTCGGTCACCGGGGAGACCGGCGGCACGGTGCGCACGCGCGCACTCGCGCCGGCCACCGACTCCACGCCGCGCGCCACCTGTCGCGCGAGCTCCGCCGTGGCACCGTGGCGCGAGTAGTAAAGAACGAGCACGTCGGCCATCTGTTTCCTGTTCCCTCTGTGTGGAGAAGCCGCGCGCGGCACTCGCGGGCCGGCGGATTCTAGGTCCGTCAACCTTGACGGTACAGGGTGCAGTTGTTACGGTCCCGGAACCCTGCCCCCTTCCCGTATGCCGTTCATGCGCCGTTACACCCTGCCCCTGTTGCTGGCCGCGCTGCTGGCCGGCGTGACGCTCTCCGGCTGTGCAGGAGCTCCCTTGCAGGAGATGAGCGACGCGCGCCAGGCGGTGCGTGCCGCCGAGCGGGCGGGCGCCGCGAAGCATGCGCCGGAGCCGCTCGCCGAGGCCCGCCAGCTCGTCGAGCAGGCGCGGCTCAACATGCAGAAGGGCGAGTACAAGGCGGCGCGCGAAGACGCCGAGAAGGCGCGCGAGAAGGCCACGGAGGCCCGTCGCCTCGCCGAGGCCGCGGTCGCGCCTCCCCCCGGAGCGTGATCCCCGCATGAGCGACTGGGTCGCGCGGCGCTGCTACGTGGCGGGCCGCGTGCAGGGCGTGTTCTTTCGCGCCAGCACACGGTCGCGGGCCGAGGCGCTGGGCGTGACCGGTCACGCGCGAAACCTTCCGGACGGACGCGTCGAGGTGCTCGCCTGCGGCGAGCCATCGTCGGTCGAGGCGTTGTGCAGCTGGCTCCGGGAAGGGCCGCCGGCCGCTCACGTGACCGCAGTAGAGATCGAGCACGTCGCGACTGCGACGCTGCCCGGCCGGCCGGCCGGATTCAGCACTGCCTGACGCCGCTCACTGGTCGTACCGCCAGCGCGCGAGCAGGCGGTCGATGACGAGGTCGGAGTAGGTCGGACGGCCGAGGCTGCCGTTGTAGCGCTGCAGGGCGCGCGGGTAGTTGCCGCGTTCCTTGCGCAGGTAGTAGCCGAGGATGGTCGTGCCCATGCGGACGTTGTCCGGGATGCGCACCAGCTGCTCGTTGCTCATGCCGAGCTCGCGCGGCCAGAACGGCATCACCTGCATCAGGCCGACCGCGCCCGCCGAGGACACGGCAAACCGGTCGAAGCGGCTCTCGACGTCCATCACCGCGAGTACGAGCTCGGGCGGCACGTCCACGCGGCGGGCCTCGCAATGGACGTGGTGCAGGATCTGCTCGCGCTCCTGCTCGTCCTTCACGTAGCGCTGCAGTCGCGGCTCCATGAAGGCGAACCAGACCGCGCGCTCGTAGCGGTCCGCGAAGCAGTCGGTGGGTTGGATCACCTCGGCGAGCACGCCGCGCAGCTCCGGGTCCATCTGCCGGTCGGCGTGCGCCACCGCTGCGGGCAGCGCCGTGATCAACAGCAGGGCCGTGAGCGCGGCGGGCCGCATGGCGTGTCAGCGGCCGGCGCCGCTCCGCTCCCTGAGATACTGCACGACGGACTCGATCGGCACGTCCACGCCGTTCCCGCCGGCACGCGCCTTGTACTCGAGCGCGCCGCGCTCGAGGCCCTTGTCCCCCACCACGATGCGATGGGGGATGCCGAGCAGCTCGTCGTCCGCGAACTTCACCCCGGGGCGGGCGTCGCGGTCGTCGAACAGCACCTCGAAGCCGGCCGCCTGCAGCTCGACGTAGAGACGCTCTGCGACCTCGCGGACGCGCTCGGACTTCTGCAGGTTGATCGGGATCAGTGACACGTGGAACGGGGCGATGGGTTCGGGCCAGAGGATGCCGCGCTCATCGTGGTTCTGCTCGATGGCCGCCGCCACGACGCGCGTCACACCGATGCCATAGCAGCCCATGAACATGGTCACGGCCTTGCCCTGCTCGTCGAGCACGGTGGCGTTCATGGCTTCGCTGTACTTGCGCCCGAGCTGGAAGATATGCCCGACTTCGATGCCGCGCGCGATGCCGAGCGTGCCCTTGCCGGACGGGCTCGGGTCGCCCGGAACCACGTTGCGTATGTCGACCACCTCCGGCTCCGGCAGGTCGCGACCCCAGTTCACGCCGGTGAGGTGCAGGTCCCGGCGGTTGGCGCCGCCGACGAAGTCCGCCACGCGCGCAGCAGCGTGGTCGGCGTAGAGAGGGACCTTCAGGCCGACCGGACCGATGAAGCCGGGCTCGCATCCGGTCGCTTCCTGCACCTGTGCGGCGGTGGCCATCCTGAACGGTGCGGACACGCCCGGCAGCTTCTGCGCCTTGACGGCGTTCAACTCGTGGTCACCGCGCACGACGAGCGCCACCACGCCACCGTCAGTGCCCTCGACCAGCAGCGTCTTGACGCACTGCGCGGCCTCGACCTTGAGGAAGGCGGTGAGCTCCGTGATGGTGCGCACGCCGGGCGTCGCCACTTCCTGCATCGAGGCGACCGGCGCGGCACGCGGGGCGGCCGGCGCAAGCGCCTCGGCCATCTCGAGATTGGCCGCGTAGTCGTCGGCGTCGGAGAAGGCGATGGCGTCCTCGCCGGAGTCGGCGAGCACGTGGAACTCCTGCGAGGCGTTGCCGCCGATGCTGCCGGTGTCGGCACGCACCGCGCGGAAGCGCAGGTTCATGCGCGAGAAGATGCGCGAGTAGGCCTCGTACATCGCCTGGTAGCCCTGCTCGAGCGAGGCCGCGTCGAGGTGGAAGGAGTAGGCGTCCTTCATCGTGAACTCGCGGGCGCGCATCACGCCGAACCGAGGACGTATCTCGTCGCGGAACTTGGTCTGGATCTGGTAGAAATTGACCGGCAGCTGGCGGTAGCTCTTCAACTCCCGGCGCGCGATGTCGGTGATCACTTCCTCGTGGGTCGGGCCGTAGCAGTACGGCCGCTCGTTGCGGTCCTTCAGGCGCAGCAGCTCGGGCCCGAACTGCTCCCAGCGCCCGGACTCCTGCCACAGCTCCGCGGGCTGCACCGTCGGCATCAGCAGCTCGAAGGCGCCGGCGCGGTTCATTTCCTCGCGGACGATGGTCTCGACCTTGCGCAGCACCCGGAGTCCGGTCGGCAGCCAGGAATAGAGGCCCGCCGCGAGGCGGCGGATCAGGCCCGCGCGCAGCATCAGCTGGTGACTCACAACCTCGGCGTCGGCTGGCACGTCACGCAGGGTGTTGATCGGGTACTGGGAAAGACGCATCGGTGGCTCGCAGCCTGGGGAGCGGGGCGCGTATGGTAGCAAAGCGGCCCACGCTCCCCGCGCTTCCCAGGTCCGTTGTGCCGCGGTCCCGCCCGACCTACGATGGCGGCCTCTGCGACGCCGGGTGGGTGCCCATGACGATCGATCCTTCCGCTTCCCCGGACGCCGCCCGGCCGGCTCCGCGCAGCCGCGGCATCTACCTGCTGCCGAACCTGTTCACGACGGCCGTGCTGTTCTCGGGCTTCTACGCCATCGTCGCGGCGACCGACGGCAACTTCGACCGCGCGGGCATCGCGATCTTCGTCGCCATGGTCTGCGACGGCCTCGACGGACGGATCGCGCGTTGGACGAATACGCAGAGCGAGTTCGGCAAGGAATACGACAGCCTCTCGGATATGGTGGCCTTCGGGCTCGCTCCCGCGATCGTCGCCTACCAGTGGGGCGTGGCGCGCATCGCCGAGTACGGCAGCGTCTGGGGGCGGGTCGGCTGGCTTGCCACATTCTTCTACGCGGCCTGCGCGGCGTTCCGGCTGGCACGCTTCAACGCCCGCTCGGGCGGCGCCGACAAGCGCTTCTTCGAGGGCCTGCCGAGCCCGTCCGGCGCGGCGCTGCTGGCCGGCTTCGTCTGGATGCTCAACGACCTGCAGCGCGAGGGCCTGAGGGCGCTGATCCTCGCGTTCGCCGTGGCACTGATCGCTGGCGCACTCATGGTGAGCCGCTTCCCCTACCTCAGCGGCAAGGACTTCAACCTCAACCGCCGCATCCCGTTCGCGTTCCTGCTGCTCGTGCCGCTCGGCTTCGTGATCGTCGGTTCGAGCCCGCCAGAGATGCTGTTCGGGCTGTTCGCGCTCTACGCCGCGTCCGGCCCGGCCGTGTGGCTGTGGCGACGCTTGCTGCGCATGCGGCGGCCGCCGCGACCGACCGGCGGCCGACCGCCTGCGTGACAGGATCCTTCCGGTGATCGACAGTCGCAGGCTCGCCTACCTCGAGGCGCTCGGCGTGGACGTGTACGTGCGACGTTCGCCGCCGCCCGCCCCGGCGGAGGCCGAGCCGCGCGCGGAGCCGATGGCGTCGGTCGCCGCGACGTCGTCCGGCCCGCCGCCGGCCGAATCGCGCCTCGACTGGGAATCGCTGCGCGCAGCGGTGGCCGGTTGCACGCGCTGCGCCCTGAGCGAGACGCGCACGCAGACCGTGTTCGGGGTCGGTCACCCGAAGGCGCGCTGGATGTTCATCGGCGAGGCGCCGGGCGCGGAGGAGGACAAGCGGGGCGAGCCCTTCGTCGGGCGCGGGGGCCAGTTGCTCACGGCGATGCTCAAGGCGATCGGCTTCAGGCGCGAGGACGTCTACATCGCCAACGTGCTCAAGTGCCGACCACCCGGCAATCGCGACCCGCGACCCGACGAGGCGGCCCACTGCCGCGGCTACCTCGAGCGGCAGATCGAGTTCGTCTCGCCGGCGCTCGTGATCGCAGTGGGGCGCATCGCGGCCCAGAACCTGCTCGCGACGGACGCGCCGCTGGCGCGGCTGCGCGGCCAGGTCCACGCGCTCGGACCCCGCGGCTGGCCGCTGGTCGTGACCTACCACCCGGCCTACCTGCTGCGCAGTCCCGCCGAGAAGCGCAAGGCCTGGCAGGACCTGCTGTTCGCGCGGCAGGTGTCCGAGCGCATCGAGCGCGGCGAGCGGGTGCTGCCGTGAGTGCCGCCGCAGGGGCCGGGCCGCACACACGGCCGCGACTGGTGCGGTTCCGCGGCATGGCGCCCGGGGACCTGCCGGCCGTGGCGGCGCTCGAGCGGGCAGCGTACCCGTTCCCGTGGAGCGAGGGTATCTTCCGCGACTGCCTGCGCGTGGGCTACCTGTGCCGCGTCGCCGAGCTCGACGGCGAGGTTGTCGCCTACGGCATCGTCGCGCTGGGCGCCGGCGAGTCGCACCTGCTCAACCTCTGCGTGCGCCGGGACGTGCGCAACCGCGGCGTGGGCCGGCGGATGCTGCGCCTGTGCATCGAACGGGCACGGCAGGCGGGCATGGAGGCGATGTTCCTCGAGGTGCGGCCGTCGAATCCCCGTGCGATCGCCCTGTACCACTCCGAGGGCTTCGTGCAGGTCGGCCGGCGCAAGGGCTACTACCAGGCCGAGGGAGGGCGGGAGGACGCCCTGGTGCTGAAACTCGACCTCGACGCCGGCGGGACCGGCGGGCCGGCCTGATAGAATCCCGCTCCCCTTCGCGACCGACCGATCCCGACCGATGAGCTCCATCCGCGACGAAGTGGCGCGACGCCGTACCTTCGCCATCATCTCGCACCCCGACGCCGGCAAGACCACGCTCACCGAGAAGCTGCTGCTGTTCGGGGGCGCGATCCAGCTCGCAGGCACCGTCAAGGGCCGCAAGGCCGCCCGCCACGCCACCTCCGACTGGATGAGGCTCGAGCAACAGCGCGGGATCTCCGTGACCTCGAGCGTCATGCAGTTCCCGTACGCGGGCCGGGTCGTGAACCTGCTCGACACCCCGGGCCACGAGGACTTTTCGGAGGACACCTACCGCACGCTCACCGCGGTGGACTCGGCGCTCATGGTCATCGACTGCGCCAAGGGCGTGGAGGAGCGCACGATCAAGCTGATGGAGGTCTGCCGGCTGCGCGACACGCCGATCATGACTTTCATCAACAAGCTCGACCGCGAGGGCCGCGAGCCGCTCGACCTCCTCGACGAGATCGAGAAGGTGCTCAGGATCGACTGCGCGCCGGTCACCTGGCCGATCGGCATGGGCCGCGATCTGCGCGGCGTGTACCACCTGCTCGAGGACCGCATCTACGTCTACCACGCGGCGGAAAAGGGGCGCGCGGGCACGACCGAGACCCTCGAAGGGCTCGCGAGCGCGGAGGCGGCGGTCTTCCTCGGCGACCGCGCCCGGGCCTTCCGCGACGAGATCGAGCTGGTGCGCGGTGCCTCGCACGCCTTCGACATGGACGAGTACCTGGCTGGCCGCCAGTCGCCCGTGTTCTTCGGCTCGGCGATCAACAACTTCGGCGTGACCGAGCTGCTCGCGGCCTTCGTCGAGTACGCGCCGTCGCCGCGACCACGCGCCACCACGACGCGCGAGGTGCACGCCGAGGAGGAGCCGCTCACCGGCTTCGTGTTCAAGATCCAGGCGAACATGGACCCCGGCCACCGCGACCGCATCGCGTTCATGCGCATCTGCTCCGGGCGCTACGAGAAAGGCATGCGCTTCTTCCACGTGCGCCTCGGCAAGGAAATGCGCGTGGCCGACGCGCTCACCTTCCTCGCAGCCGACCGCCAGCACCTCGACGAGGCGTACGCGGGCGACATCATCGGGCTGCACAACCACGGCACGATCAACATCGGCGACACCTTCAGCGAGGGCGAGCGCCTGATGTTCACGGGCATCCCGAATTTCGCGCCGGAGATGTTCCGCCGGGTGGTGCTGCGCGACCCGCTGCGCATGAAGGCGCTGCAGAAGGGCCTCGACCAGCTCTGCGAGGAGGGCGCCACGCAGGTGTTCCGGCCGCTGCGCAACAACGACCTGATCCTCGGCGCCGTGGGCATGCTCCAGTTCGACGTGGTGGCCTTCCGCCTCCAGGACGAGTACGGGGTGCAGGCGGCCTGGGACAACGTCAACGTGTACACCGCCCGCTGGGTCTACGGCAGCGATCCGAAGAAGATCGAGGAGTTCCGCGCCAAGGCCTACGATCACGTTGCCGTGGACCACTCCGGCGCGCTGGTCTACCTCGCCCCGACGCGCGTCAACCTGCAGCTCACGCTCGAACGCTGGCCCGATCTGACGTTCCGGGAGACGCGTGAGCACCTCGCCGCCGCGGCGTAGCGTCCTCGCCCGGCGCCCGGTGGTCGCCTGGGCGTTCTACGACTGGGCGAACTCGGCCTTCGCCACCACGGTCATGGCCGGGTTCTTCCCGGTGTTCTTCAAGCAGTACTGGAACGCCGGCGTCGAGGTGACCGAGAGCACGTTCCGGCTCGGGCTCACCAACGGCCTCTCCGCGCTCGTGATCGCGATGCTCGCACCCGTGCTCGGCGCCATCGCCGACCGCTCGAGCTCGCGGGTGCGCCTGCTGATGACGGCGACGTTGCTCGGTTGCGCGGCCACGGCCGGCCTGGCGCTGGTGGGCCAGGGACAGTGGCTCGCCGCCGCGCTGCTCTATTTCGCGGCTTCGCTCGGCTTCTGGGGTGGCATCGTTTTCAACGACTCGCTGCTGCTGCACGTGGCGGAGCGCGAGGAATACGACCTGGTCTCGGGCTTTGGCTATGCGCTGGGGTACCTCGGCGGCGGACTGCTGTTCGCGGTGAACGTGCTCATGACGCTGAAGCCGCACTGGTTCGGCCTCGCCGACGCCGCCGAGGCCGTGCGCGTCTCGTTCGTGATGGTGGGGCTGTGGTGGCTGCTGTTCGCGCTGCCCTGCGCGCTGCTGGTGCGCGAGCGTGCGTCGGTGCCGAGGGTGCCGCCGTCCCAGGCGGTGCGCCAGGGCTTCGCTGAGCTCCGGGGGACGCTGCGCGAGCTCGGCCGCTACCGCCACATCGTGCTGTTCCTCGCGGCCTACTGGCTCTACATCGACGGGGTGAACACCGTCATCAAGATGGCGGTGGACTACGGGCTTTCGCTCGGCTTCGATTCCTCGAACCTGGTCGCCGCGCTGCTGCTCACGCAGTTCGTCGCGTTCCCGGCAGCGCTCGCCTTCGGCTGGCTAG
>Ga0316600_10000083_pt1 | contig 73171 bp, 65 predicted proteins | sample OWC_soil_day5_CT_FD_207652 | JGI IMG/M metagenome (GOLD analysis project Ga0316600, IMG submission 207652) | Wetland soil microbial communities from Old Woman Creek delta, Ohio, United States - OWC_soil_day5_CT | ecosystem: Environmental > Terrestrial > Soil > Wetlands | place: USA: Ohio... | reverse complement strand
GACGCCAGCACCTTCGTGATCGCCGCCGTCAACGTCGTCTTCCCGTGATCCACGTGACCGATCGTGCCAACGTTCACGTGCGGCTTCGTGCGCTCAAACTTCTGCTTGGACATGTGTGCGTCTCCTTGGGGAGATTGGAGTGTCGATCAAAGTGGAGCCCACGAGCAGGATCGAACTGCTGACCTCGTCCTTACCAAGGACGCGCTCTGCCTACTGAGCTACGTGGGCCTCTGCCCGGATCCCGGAAACAGGTGGAGCGGGCGACGGGAATCGAACCCGCGACCAACAGCTTGGAAGGCTGTGACTCTGCCAACTGAGTTACGCCCGCCCCTGCCGCAAACTTAAAATTATACCCGGTATTCCGGGGTAGTCAACGGGAAACACGGCTTTTTTCGCGTGGCCCCTTGACTTCCGCCCCGGAAGAGACAGGTGGTGGAGGGGGGAGGATTCGAACCTCCGTAGGCGATGCCAGCAGATTTACAGTCTGCCCCCTTTGGCCGCTCGGGTACCCCTCCACGGGTGCGCTCTGGAGCCGACGAGAGGAGTTGAACCTCCAACCATCTGATTACAAATGCCCCAGCGCCAATCGCAAGAGGGCGATTTTATTGGATTGGAGAAAAATGTCAAGAGGTAAAAATGGGATAAAATGGGACGCGAATAGCACCCCAGCTGCACCCTGTAATCCCCATTCCCGGGAGGATGGATTTCGCATTCTGCCCCGAGCTTGGAGTCCAGGTTGCCCGGGGCCATCAAGATCATGGGAGGAGCGCGGAGCCCCAAATACTACGTGCGTGGAAGAGACGAGGCGGGAGGGTCGGTAGTCATCACCCCGACAGTATTCCTTCTTCCATTCCTCTCCGAACGAACTTCTCCAACTCCTCAATGTATCGTTGTGACAAACCGATCAGGTCTTCAGAGTATCGTTGCGACGAACCGATCGGGTCTTTAGGTCCGGGCCAGTCAGCGAACCGATGCCGCACCGCTGTCTGGCTGGCATAACTCAAGACAACATTCCCTGCGATGGTCTCATCATACCATTCCTGCCTACCCTTGGTTTTTGATTCCTCCCGAGCATATTTCGTTACAGACCGGGCCGCATTCAGGAACGCGCTCAAGTAGTATCGGAATGCCTCGCGGTCGTGTACCGACTCTGACATCTTCGCCAAGAAGAACTTCGCCTCACCAATCTTGTATCGCTCGTTCATCTCTCTCCCCGCCCCTCACTTCACGATGAGAATGATCGGGCACTCATTGTTAGACACCTGTCAGGACAGATCCATTTGGAGGGGATAACGGCAGTTCGGGGCAGAATCTTTAGGGTATGTATTCGATCAGGTGATGGGCGGAGAGAGAAACGGCCTGTCAGACCAACTCACTCCCCCACGGCAATTCTTTTTCAGCGATAAGGAAACGAGACATTCAAATCTGGTTCCAATCCTTTGTACCCATCACTATACCCACGGACAAAAGCGTGAACATCGCGGCTGCGGTTTCTACGGGCCATCTCCGCGATGAAATAATGATCGAGAAATGATTCCTGCTGAAGGTTACCGAAATAGGCTTTAATCCCGGCTTGATATCCTCTACCGTATTCGGCTTTACTCACGTTATTACTCGCAATCATACGGTCTGTCACTAGGATAAGTTTCTCCATTTCTGCGTAGGTCATTTTTCCTCCCACGCAACGGAAATTACCAAATTCCTGCACGCTATTTCGGCAAAACCGAATGAAATCTTTATCAGGCGGGGGCGATAGAGGGGGGTCGGACCACCACGCCCCCCTTCGGAATTTCCGGCAACGGCATCAAGTGTGTGATGTGCTGGATCGGCGCGTCCCCGAAGGACATGTGCCGGGGACAAGATCAGGCGCCCTGTGGCGAACGAAGGATTGGTAGAACACGAAAAATAAGAGGCGCCAAGTCAGCGCACGCTAATTCGATTCCGGGCTGGCGAAGCAGCCGTGACATCGGATTCGGGCTGACACAGTGCCTGGTGTACCCCGCGCCACCGGGCCTGGGCGCGTGGAGGGGTAGGTGGAGTTTTTAATTCAATTTAAAAACGACTAACCAAACAAAGAAGATGACGCCAACGACAATTGAAATTGTATTCAACGAAGGATCAAAGCTTGTTATGCATGAAAGGGTCTCTCCACTTACAGTGGCAAGAATTCCTGCATATTCGATCATTCCCGCATTCTCCTTTCCTGGTAACGCCTTTCGGCAATAACGGATGAAAACTTTAGCTGACGGCTGGGGGAGCCTGGGAGTGCTCCGGGACGGGATTACTCCTCAACTTCCAGGACAGGGAACCGACGGGGAAACGGCGCAAGGGAAAGGAGACGTGTGAGATGGAAAGGAAAGAGGAATGTGCCTCTTGCAAGTATGGGAAATTTTTCGAGGTAAACGAACGGGGCGAAATCCTTACCTATAACTTTGGAGTATGCAGGCGATATCCTCCGCAACCTTCCGCTGCAAACCTCCTCGACAGCCCCGAAATCTGCACCCCAGTTGCACCCTGCGAAAATGCAAGTTCAGGGAAATCCGACAAATCCCTGAACTAGTGAGGAAATTTGGAGCCGACGAGAGGAGTTGAACCTCCAACCATCTGATTACAAATCAGACGCTCTGCCGTTGAGCTACGTCGGCGAACTGTGCCGTCCCATATATCCCGAATCGATAATACTGAACTTCCTCACCCGCCGGTGTCAACCGTTTTTTCAGGGTTTTCTCAGGGAAAAGGCGATGATCCCCGCCGCGACGGAGACGTTCAGGGAGTCCGCCCCGGGGGTCATCCCGATCCGCAGCGCCCCGTCGCACTTCTCGCGGGCCAGCCTCCGGATCCCTTTTTCCTCGCTCCCCAGGACGACCGCCGTCCGTCGCGCGGGCCGGAAATCCGATATCTCGTCCCCCACCCCGCCCGCCGCGGCGTAGAGCCAGAACCCGGACTCCTGCAGCCGCTCGATGGCGCGGACGAGATTGCCCACCTGTACAACCGGAAGGTGCGCCGCCGCCCCCGCGGACGCCCGGAACACCGTCCCCGTGACGGGACAGCTGCGGTCGGCGGGAAGGATCACCCCGTCGAAGCCGAAGGCGAAGGCGCTCCGGAGGATGGCCCCGAGGTTGTGCGGGTCGGTGACGCCGTCCAGGAGGAACGCCCGCGCCGTTTCCGGCAGGCCGCGGATCCACTCCTCCAGTTCCGCGTAGAGGAACTCGGCGATCTCCGCCGCGATCCCTGCCCCTTCCCGCTCCCCCGTCCGCCGTTCCCACTCTTCCCGGGAGCAGGTGTGGCACGGCAGGGAGAGTTCCCGAGCCCTCCGTTCCAGTGCGTTCCGCGTTTCCGCGGTGACGGCATCGGACAGGAGAACCTTCCGCGCGCGCTGCGTCCTCGACCCGAGGAGTTCCTCTACCGGGTGCTTCCCGGTCACCCACAGGGAGGGCATCAGTCCCCACCGCGCCGCGCGAGCCCTTCCCGCATGGCCGAGGCGAAGGCCCTCGCGGCCTCGCGGGGATCGGAAGCGCGGGTGATCGGCCGCCCGACCACGAGGAAATCCGCTCCCAGCCGGACCGCATCGGCGGGCGTCACGACCCGCTTCTGGTCCCCCGCGTCCTCCCCCGCCATCCGGACCCCGGGGGTCACGAGCGCCACCTCCTTCCCGACACGGGCCCGCACGGCGGCCACCTCCTTCGCGGAGCAGACGATCCCGCCGACGCCGGATGTGAAGGCAAGGTCCGCTAGCCGCAGGACCACCTCCGCGGCGCCCAGGGAAAAACCAACGGATGCGAGGTCCCCGTCGTCGAGGCTCGTGAGGACCGTCACGGCGAGGATCGTCGTCCCGGTCCCCCGGGCCGCCTCGGCCGCCGCGGCGAGCATCGCCTTGCCGCCCGACGCGTGCACCGTCGTGAACCTCACCCCCATCGCGGCGGCGGACCGCACGGCCCCGGCGACGGTGTTCGGTATGTCGTGAAACTTCAGGTCGAGGAAGACGTCGCACCCTGCCTCGCGGATGCGCCGGACCAGGTCCGGACCACCGCGCTGGAAGAGCTCCATCCCCACCTTGAACAACCCGACCTCCCCGGACAGGGACCGGACGGCGGCGAGGGCGGACTCCGGGGAATCGGTGTCGAGGGCGACGATGATCCGTTCCTTCACGGCGCGCACTCCGCTTTCTTCCTCTCGACCAGGGCGACGGTTTCCGCGGCCAGCATCGACAGCTCCACCCGCAGGGTCTCCCCCGTCTTCCGGTCGCGCACCTCGCCGAACCCTGCGGCGACGTTCTTCTCCCCGAGCGTGACCCGGACCGGGATCCCGGCGAGGTCCGCGTCCTTGAACTTGATCCCCGGGCGTTCCTCCCGGTCGTCCAGAAGGACCTCCAACCCGCGGTCGGTAAGCGCGGTCCCCACGCTTTCCGCCGCGCCCACGACGTCCCGGTTCTTCACGTTCACCGGGATGACGGAAACCTCGAAGGGGGCGATGGAGATCGGCCAGACGATCCCGTCCCCGTCGTGGTTCTGCTCGATCGCTGCGGCGGCGGTCCTCCCCACCCCGATGCCGTAGCACCCCATCACAGCCACCCGCTCCTTCCCCTCCGGGTCGAGGTACACGGCCCGCATCGCCTCGCTGTACCTGGTCCCCAGGCGGAATACGTGCCCCACCTCGATCCCCCGGGAGAAGCGCAGCGCGGCGCCGCACCGGGGGCACGGGTCCTTCCCGCTCACCGTCCGCAGGTCCGCGTACGCCTCCGGGGCGAAATCGCGGCCCGGGACCACGTCGACGAGATGCGCGTCCCTCTCGTTCGCCCCCGTGGCGCCGGCGGCGATCGCTTGCACCGAGTGGTCCGCGATCGTGCGGACGGGCAGGCCCACCGGCCCGGCGAACCCCGAGGGGGCGCCCGACAGTTCCCGGACGCGGTCCTCCCCGGCGAGCCGGATCCAGTCCGCCCCGAGATGGTTCTTCACCTTGACCTCGTTCACGTCGAACACCCCGGAGACCAGGACGGCCACGTCGCCGGCGGAGGTCTCGAACAGCAGCGTCTTGATGAGGGACGCCGGGTCGATGCCGAGGAACTCCGACACCTCCCCGATGGTCCGCTTCCCCGGCGTGGCGACTTTCCGCGCCGGCCCGGCGCCCGGCGCCGCCGCGGCCGCCCCCGCCTGCGGCGTGCACTCCGCCTTCTCGACGTTCGCCCCGTAGGAGCAGGAGACGCAGGACACGATGGCGTCCTCCCCGGAGTCCGCGATCACCATGAACTCGTGCGAGCTCGAACCGCCGATGTTCCCCGTGTCCGCCTCGACGGCGCGGAAATCCAGGCCCATCCTCCGGAACACCCGGCAGTACGCGTCGTACATCTTCCGGTATGACTCCGCCGCCGACTCGTCGTCCGCGTCGAAGGAGTACGCGTCCTTCATGAAGAACTCCCGTCCGCGCATCAGCCCGAACCGGGGCCGAATCTCGTCGCGGAACTTGTCCTGGATCTGGTACAGGTTCAGCGGGAGCTGCCGCCAGGAGCGCACCTCCCTGCGGACGAGGTCGGTGATCACCTCCTCGTGGGTGGGCCCCAGGCAGAACTCCCGGTCCGCGCGGTCCCGGAACCGGAGGAGTTCCTTGCCGTACGCATCCCACCGGCCGCTCTCCCTCCAGAGTTCGGAGGGGACCACGGCGGGCATCAGCACTTCCTGCGCGCCCGCACGGTCCATCTCCTCCCGCAGGATCCGCTCCACCTTGCGGAGAACCCGGAGCCCGGCGGGCAGGTAGGTGTAGATCCCCGATGCCACCTTCCGGATGAGCCCGGCGCGCAGCATCAGACGGTGGCTGACGACCTCCGCGTCGGACGGAGTCTCCTTGGTGGTGGGCATCAGGTATCGCGTGCACCGGATCACGTTCCTTCCCTCCCGCCGGCGGCCAGCCGCCGTGCCCTGCGGACGACCTCGGCCGCGATGTTCTTCTCCCTCACCTTCCCCACGATTTCGCCCTTCACGAAGATCAGCCCCTCCCCCTTCCCCCCCGCGACGCCCACGTCCGCCTCCCTCGCCTCCCCCGGACCGTTGACGGCGCAACCCATCACCGCGATCTTCAGCGGGACGGGGAGGTCCGAGAGGCGCCGCTCCACCTCCGCCGCGATCCCGACGATGTCGATGGAGACCCTCCCGCACGTCGGGCAGGATACGAAGTCGGGGCCGCGCCGACGCAACGCCAGGGATTTCAGGATCTGCCACCCCACGCGGACCTCTTCCTCCGGCGGCCCGGTGAGGGAAACCCGCAAGGTGTCGCCGATCCCTTCGGCAAGCAGGACGCCGATGCCCACGGAGGATTTCACCGTCCCGGAGAACAGCGTGCCCGCCTCGGTAACGCCGATGTGCAGCGGGTAGTCGAACCGGCGCGAGAACAGGCGGTACGCCTCGATCGTCGTGTTCACGTCGGACGCCTTCAGGGAGAACTTGAGGCTCCGGAACCGGGCCTTATCGCAGATCCGCAGGGCACGCGCAGCGCTCGCAACGAGCGCTCCCGCCGTAGGGCCGCGATGCTTTGCCAGCAGCTCCTTTTCCACGGACCCGGCGTTGACGCCGATGCGCACCGCGGTCCGGTTCGCCCGGGCGGCTCGCAGCACCTCGACCGTGTTTCCCTCTCCGCCGATGTTCCCGGGGTTGATCCGAAGCCCGTCCGCGCCCGCGTCCGCGCAGGCGACGGCCAGCCGGTAATCGAAATGGATGTCCGCGATCACGGGGATCGGGGACGCGGCGCGGATCCTCCGGAACGCCTTCGCCGCCGCGGCGTCGGGTACGGCGACCCGGACGATCTCGCACCCTTCCCGCGCCAGCGACCGGATCTGGGCCAGCGTCGCCCGGGCGTCGCGCGTGTCGGTGTTCGTCATGCTCTGGACGGAGATCGGGGCGCCCCCGCCCACCGGCACTCCGCCCACCCGTATCCGTCGGGTCTTCCTGCGTGTTTCCATGGCGGGGATTACTATATGCGAGATCCGGAAGGCCCGTCGATTCCCTTTTTCGCCGGAGTTTCCTCCCACTTCCGGATTTTCGCGGTGGGGGCCGGGGACCCCGGGGTGCCGAAATGCACCTCCGCCCGGACCCGGGCGGTCCACGCCGGAGATCCCGGGACGGTTCCGTCGGAGACGATTTCGTACTTATCGGCCCTCGATTCAGCCCCCCGGCCGGGCGCATCTCTGTCCGGCCCCGTTTTCCGGACGGTCACGGAGTAGTGTCCCGCCGGATCCGTTCCAGCCAGCAGGCGTCGGACGTACGACGCGCCGTCGGGCAAGGTTTCCGGCAGCCTGGCGATCGCGGCGTGCGCGCCCGCCCGCGCAAGGTTCCTGGCGACGGCGGCCTGCCGGAACGGGACGGACCCTTCACCCGAAGGTACGGAAGAGCGGGAAACGACGTACATCCCCGCTGCGCTGAACAGCACCAGGAGGAGCATCGCGAGGACGAGGGCGCTCCCCCGGCGGCCCGGCATGGGGATCAGAATACCGCCTTCGAGCGTTGCGTGACGAGAACGACCTGTCGCCACGGCCCCTCCCCCTGCCGCCAGCAGCACCACACCGTGACCGTTTTCAGCGCGGGTATCTCCGCGTCGGGGCCGACGTGCCAGACGCGGTAGTAGGTGATCCCCCGCACCGTCATGGAATCCCCCGCGGATGCGGGCAAGCGGGGGAAGGCTGGAGACACGCCGCCGGGGCCGGCGAGGAGGCCGTCGGGGCGGGAGGAGACCAGGTCGTCCCAGGGAAGCGTCGCCAGCCGGTCCAGCGCGGCCTGCGCGAGGTTCGTCGCGACCCGCTCTCCGGGAAACGGGGAAGGTGCCCTGGCGGTGAGGGCCGAGATCTGCACCATCGCGAGGGACAGGAGCCCGACCGAGAGGATCAGAATGGCGACGAAAATCTCCAGGAGCGAGAATCCCGCGTCCGCCCTTTGTCGCGACGGCGCCACCCCTTCCCGCCGACCGGCCGCCGCTACTTCGGGACGGAGGGTTCGTCCTCCGGGATCGTCACGGTGAACCGGGCGGTCGCCAGGGCTCCCGCACCGTCGGAAACCAGCACGTCGAAGGGGACCTTCCCCGTCAGGTCGGGTGCCGCTTCCCACCGCACCCAGCCGGTCGCAGGGTCGATGCGCATCCCGGATGGGGCATCCTTCAGGGAATACGTCAGAGACGCACCCTCCTCGCCCGATGCGACGATCCGGAACGTCGCCACGTTCCCGCTGTACCGGAACTGTTCATACCGTTCGATGATCACCTGGCTCCGGATCTCACGGGACAGCGTCGCTGTCTTCCCGACCGACTCCCCGTCGAACGGAGTGACCGTGACGACGAGCTTGTCTCCCCCTCGTACCGGGGCGTCCATTCGCTCCCCGGTCCCGGCCGGCTCGCCGTTTTTTTGCCAGACGATATCAAACCGGACAGGATCTCCGTCCGCGTCGTACCCCTCCGCCTCGACGGAGAGGGGGCGGCCGGTCTTGTGCTCCGGGAGGACGAACCCCACCCGTCGGATCTCCGGCGGGGAATTCCTCACCGTGACGACCGCCGACGCGACGACGTTACCGCCGGCGACGGCGCGCGCCTGGATCGTGTCCCCCTTCCGCAACTGCTGAGGGTCAAGGGCCGGACCCACCGTATTTCCGTTCACCAGCCACTCGACCGCGGCGGCACCGTGCACTCCGCCCCCCGTCGCCAAACGGACGGCCGTCCCCCGGTACACTTCACCCGGCTCGATCGCCAGGGATCCGGTTCCAACACCGGGGGACCCGGCGACCGAAGCAATCGCAGGGGCGGTAGCGCCGCCCGTCGGTGCGGAATCCCGCGGCTTCCCGTCGCCCGAGCAGCCGGACGAAAGCAGCAAAGCGAGGACGGCGGGAATGATCCGGTGCGGAGGCATTCGGCTCAATACTGGTAGAGGACGGACATTTTCGACCGTTCGGTGGGGTTCGCCGCGCTCTGGGCCAGTACCTCGACCGTGTAGAGGTACGGGATGGAAATGACCACGACCTCGCCGGAATTCGTGTTCACCACGCCGGCCTTCAGCAGCCCCTCGTCCGGCCCGGAGTTCCCGGTCACGGTGTCGACGACCTTTCCGTACGCCCGGTACGCCCCCAGGTCGAGGCGTACGTCGTAGGTGGTGTTGTCGCCCGGGTTGATGGCGATCGCGTTGTCCAGCCCCCACGTCGTCGTGATCCCGTTCAGCTTGGTCTGCAGGTGGGTGACGCCGCCGGATACGTTCAGGAACAGGTTGGTGTAGGGCGTGGAGGGGACCCCGCGGCTCCCGATCAGCTGCAGCATCGCCTCCACCCCGCCGCGGCTCGCTTCCACGGCACTGTGGAACCGCTTCTGCTGGCCGGAGACGTAGCTTCCCCTCCCCAGCATGAAGAGCATGGCCAGCGTCATGCCGAGCGCGACCGTCGCCAGGATGAGGACGAAGCCCAGTGCGAATCCCTTTTCGTTCCGCAGGATGTTCATGTCAGTTCGCCAGGTTCCTCGGTTTGACCACGATGGAGTACACCTTCCACCGGTAGTGTTGGTATCCGCTCCCGATGATGCCATTCAAGTCAAAGGACCTCCCGGCGCCCTCCGATCCGACGGTGACGGAAGAGGCGGTATGCGTGTAGGACGGGTCCCGTTGCCCTTCCTGCGCCAGGATGTGGACGCGGACTTCCACCAGCTGGGTCCGGATCATCCCTGCGGAAAGGGGAGTAATGTCATCCTCCCAGTCTTCCACGGCCCGGTCGGCATTCGTGTCGAGCCCGTAGACGACCTGCATGTCGGCGACGCAGTCGAGCAGCGGGAGAAGAACCGGGGTCGTTCCGTTGGGGTCGTGCTCTACGACCGCCTTCACGAGGACCCCCGTGTTGGCCGCGCACCGCGGCGGGACCGTGCCCGCCGTGTCATCGATGTAATATTCCGCCCGGTTGAACGGGCGCACCAGCGTACCGTTGTCGATCCCGTAGACGATGTTCGCCTGGTTGGCATCGATCGGGGCGTATGCCGCGAGGGAGGAGAAGTTCGTTCCGCCGACCGGGGTGACGAGCGTTCTCCGGTTCTGGTTGACGCCGCCCGGTGCAATGACGATGACGCGATCGGTACCCGACAGGTCTTCCTCGGCCGAACCCCAGGGCCGGGTCACCGGCCCCGTCTGCAGGATCGTCCACTTCCCCGCCGCATCGGACGATCCCACGCGGGCGGACCGGATGACGAGGTAGTCGGAGCTGTTGACCGTGAACGACGCGTTGTCTACGCTGAGCACGGGCCGTGGGGCGCCCGGCGAATCGTTCAGGGCGGTGATCTCCGAAGCGACCCCGCTGCGCTCCGTGTAGGAGACGCCGTTGTCCCAGGGGAGGCCGAACCCCAGGCTCTCCACGTCGCGCCGCAGGAGCTCGAGCCCCAGGACCCCCTCCACGTTCGTCTCGATGATCTTCGTCTGGACCTTGTATTGCCGGACCGTGCCGATGAAAAACGTCATGGCCGCGTACAGGACGAGCATGACGATCGCCAGCGCGATCACCACCTCCAGCAGGGATATGCCCGATTCGTTCCGCCGCATCACTGCCTCACGATGGTGGCGACCTGGTGGTTGTACGTCGCGCCCCGGCGGGTCCACGCGACGGTGACGGTCAGTTGACGGTTGCTTCCGTCCAGGATATTGACGGCCCAGGAAGGAGTGTACGTTACTACGAGTCCGCGGATCGGGTAACTCACGGGAGACCGGATCCCCGATACGACGTTGTCCAAGGGCAGGTTCCTCGCGTGCTGAACCTCCCGCTCCGCCACGCTGACGGCCTCGTCCCGGAGGGAATTCTTTATGTTCTCCTCGAGCACGAGGAGCCCCGAACCGCTGAGGCCGATGAACACGATGAAGACGATCACGAGGGAGACCAGTACCTCGATGAGCGTCAAGCCGCGGTTATTTTTCCACGCACGCATTGGTCCCCGCATTGTATTGCCCCAGGTGGAGTCTGGTGATCCCGATCCCGACGCAGTCGTAGTCCGGCTTCGCGGTCTGCGGGAAGCGGACGTGCCCCGCCGCCGTGGCGGTGCCGGTCCTGTTGAAGGTGAAACTGTCCACCCCTCCGAACGTTGTGATCGAATGAGGGGTGGTCACGCTGGCGACCAGCGTATCCGCCGTGTTGTCCAAATTGTTGTTCCCGTCCGGCGCGGGGCTGCTGTCCTCGTATGTCCGGTACCCCGTGGCCGAGAACCGGACGAAGAACGACCGGTTCCGCTGCATCGCCCGGCCGCGCGCGTCCATCAGGTCGGCGTACAGCTGCTTCGTCTCGCCCTCCACCCGGAACTTTTCCCCCATCCCCCGGAAGGAGTCCACCGCGAGCACGGCGACGATTCCGAGGATGGCGAGCACGATGAGGGCCTCGATCACGGTGAACCCCCCCTTCCGCCCCGGATCGCCTGTCATCGCGACCGCTTTCCTACCTCTCCCTCATATGGAGGATGCGCTTGAGCGCCGGGGGCTGGGACAGGATCGTGAGCCCCTGCGCCGTCGGAGGCACTCCCTCAAGGGAGTAACTCCGGCGCCCCCCACGGTGGAGCGTGGAGACCGCCCCGGAGATCGACCGCGAAAAGGCGTCAGCGAGGTCCAGTTGCTCCACGCTCGCCGTCGAGACCTGCATCATGGCCTTTCCCTGCAGTGCGTAGGCCGGAACGCCGGCCGTATTGTACCGGAGGCCCCAGAGGAAGGTCCGTCCTCCGATAGCACAGTCTTCACCGTATGGGCGAAACGTGGTGAAGAAGACCACCCCGGTGCTCGCCGCAAGCGGGTCCGTGATCACCCGCTCCGCCTGGTAGCTGTTTGCCCCCGTCCCGTCGTAATCGACCGACGCGGTTGTGTCCAGGTCGATCTTCCAGCCGCGGAACCCGACGGAGTTCGCGAAGGTCTCGTCGATGACGGTCGTGTCCGCGACGGTCTGCAGGTCCGCGGCGTTGACGCTCGTCGTGCACGCCGTGTTGATGGTGTTCAGGTCCGTGAAGCACGGGTCCTTCACGCCGAACAGGCTCCTTTGGCCCGACGGGTCGTCCAGGATCACGGTCGTCGAGATCGTAGTGAAGTAGTACCTTCCCGTTCCGAAGAAGAGCCAGTTCGTGTGGAGGACGTTGTTTTGCAGCCGCACGACGGAGGAGGTTACCGGCCCAACGTTGTCGATCAGTCGGCTGGCCACCCATTGGGCCGGGTCGGGATCCCCCTTCGTCTGGAGCCGCAACACCCCTCCCTGGTCCCACACACCGCCGTTCTCCTTGACGTAGCCGAGGTATATCGCATCGTCCTGGTAATCCAGGTTGAAATCCGCAGTGGAGTTGATCATCGAACCGGCGAACGCGTTGGCAATTGCGGCGTTGTTGTTGTCTCGATCGATCGTCCGGAGGAGCGTGCCGGTCTTGAGGTCCACGACGAACAGCTTTAACGTCTGGTCGGATTTTCCCAGGAACTGCCGGCCGGATAGCGGCCCGGTCGGCCCGGAGCCGAAGACCACGAGCCACTTCCCGTTCAGGGAGCGGTCCACGATTCCCGCGCCGTTGCGGGCGTTGATCCGGACCACCGCCGGGCCGGTCGTGGCAAACCCGAGTGCGGAATTTGTGAATTCCCAAAGGACCGAGGGGGTCTCCGGGTCGGTCACGTCGATCGCGAAGTAGGACGAGAAACCGATCCCCGGTATGGGAGTCTTCACGCAATTATTGTTGGCATCATTGCAACTCGCCGTGTTGTCCCGGCACGCGCCCCCGAACCGCATCCCGCCGATCAGGACGGTCCGCCAGCTCGCGGCAGTCCGCGTGGAATCGTCCGCGACGAAGGTCCCGGGCGGCCCGATACTCGCGTCGATCAGGTGGGGGGAGAGGTCGACGTAGTACAGGTGGCAATAGGTATTGTCCTGGAGGGCCTTGAGGTACGGCAGGGCGTTTTTCGGGATGAAGGCCCACTGCTCGGACCCAAGGGGTGTCGACGTGTCGAGGTTTAGCAGGCGCGCCCGGTCCTTGGCGCCGGGGCCGACCCACGAATTGTCGGTCGGGAACTCGAGCTTCCCCAGCTTGAAGGCGTGGAGCATGCCGTCGTTGCCTCCGACGAAGACCATCCCGCGGTTCCGGTAGGTCGAGGAGTTGGTGAAACTCTTGTAGGTTGTGTCGCTGTAAGTCTTCTCATAGGTGTTCAGCGGTACCCGGGAGACGATCTTCGGGGTCGAATTGATGATGTCGCCCAGCTTCCAGACCGTATTGTCCGCCGGGGTGTTCGTGGGGAACGGGACGGTGCGCTGCCGGGAATTGATCACGTTGTCGCTCCCGCGGACGTACCGGATCAGAGCGGTGGCCTCGGTGTCGCTGGCCGCTCCAAGATAGCTTCGCAGGGTGGATGCGTTGTTGTCGGCGAACGGCAGCTTCGTCCGCGGCACCGAACTGTCGACCGCAGTGAAGATCGTCCGGGAGGACGGGTCCTTGGCGTGCAGGAAGTTCCCCGCCTCCCAGATGGACATGAGCTGCTCAAAGGGGACGACGGTCGGCGTTCCGGTGGCGTTCCCGGCCGAGTTGTTCGCGTACCGGTTCACTTTGGTGGTCTGGCTGGTCTGGTCGAAGAAGAAGACGACCGTGTTGTCGTCGACCAGGTTCAGGACCGGGTTGTAGCTCGCGTCGTCGGAATGGTCGGAGTCTTCCCGGACCGAGGCGCCGGTGAAGAACGGGTCCACGTAGTACCATAGATTATTGAGGGTGCCCGTCCACTCGATGACCTCGTCGAAGAATCTCCGGCGCGGATAGAACACCGCCTGGACGAGGTTCGCTCCGCTTCCCTCTCCGGAGGCGAGCACCGACGCCGCCGTCCCCGAGGTCGCTCGCCGGAGGATGTTCTGGAATATCGCGGTGAGGGCGTTCCGGATCGCCGCGCCGTCGTCGGCCTGGAAGTAGATGTCGCTCAGGGCGAATTCGCCCGGGTCGGGATATCCGTTGCCGTTCGTGTCCTCGAAATTGCCGTTGATGGCTGCGTACTTCAGCAGGCTGGAGGCATCGGAGCCAAAGGCCCGAATGACGTATACGTCCAGGTTCTGCCGGTTGGCGAGGTTGTCCACTCCGAAGGTCGGCTTGGACCTCAGGTCCCGCGTGTGTGCGAAGAGGGCCACGTCCTCCAGGCCACCCGCGTTTCCGCCCGAAGCGCAGGACGGGATGGCGGTGGCGGCGAACCCGGGTGCCGTAAGGCAATTGTCGTCCTGGCAGTTGTAGTTCGTGCCGTTGGCGAAGTTCAGGATGTTGAACCCGCTGTAGCTGGTCGGCAGGTTCCCGTCGTTGCACGGCTCCCCGTCCGAGATGATGATGACGCTCCCCTTGACGCACCGGGAGGGGTTGCCGTAGAAGGTGAACGGATCCTTATTGTCTACGTAGTCTCCGGAGTGGTACCTCGGGCCTGTTGCGGATGTCGCGCCGATCCTGGCGTACGCCCCTACGATCGTCCAGAGGGCTTCCCCCAGCGGCTGGCCGGGCGTCATCCCGTTAAACCGGTCCGGCCGGTCGATCCGGTTCCGGAAGGCGGAAATCGGTAAATTGGAGCCGTCGATCTGCGGATCGATGGCGGCACCCTCCGAGTCGCTGTCGTTATAGAACGCGAGACCAAGCGACGCCTTCGGCGACACCTCCTGGATGATCCCGGAGGTGGAGGCGACGGATTGGTTCTTCACTTTGTATCTGGGCGCGCCACCGCCGGTCCCGATGGTTATTTCGGACAACAGCGTCCCGCTGCAATTGGAGGCGTGGTTGAACGTCACGAGGATGTCGTTGCCGTTCTGCGGCGTGAAGGTTCGGTTGTCGGTGAACTTCCTGAATATCGCGTTATTGGCATCGCAGGATTCGGTTCCCTCCCCCGTCCCACCGGTGAGGACCGTCCGCATGACGTCCACCCGGCGCGTCGTCAGCCAGTTGAGGAAGTTCCCGTGCCAGTCGTTGTTCCCCCGGCCGGTGGGCGCGGCCAGCGTCCCGCCCGCCTGGTTCGCCTTCGTGAACCCCGCGTTGGGTCCGGTCGACGCCCCCGCATACCAGTAGTCGCTTTCGAACAGTCCGAAATACCTCCTCGACGAGTCAAAGCCGCCGCACGGGTCCGCCGAACTGTCGCACGCCTTCGTTCCGTCGCCGTACGCGAAGTTCAGCATGCTCTGGGAGTTGCTGACGAGCAGGGTCACGCTGGGCATGACGCTCTGCAACACGTACGGTGGGTACTGGCAATATTGCTCGAGGACCGCCGCCTCCGACGCTCCGCCGGAGAGGGCGAGGAACAAGCCCGGGAGCAGCGGGAGAATCGTCCGCAGGAAAGTATATCGAGAGCGCTTCATTTCGGGTGCTCCTTGGTGACGAATCGGTTGGATTCCCGGTTTTTCCATGCTGGTTCCATGCTTCCAGTTTCCCTGAAACTAAAAATAGCAATAACCGTACCCAGTTGCTCAGGATTCATATCGGAGGCGGGAAGGTGGAACTTCATCGGAAAGAATAAGGCATTTCCCCTTTATAAAATCGGTACGTTACCCCCAGCATCGACATCCGGAATACACCCCCGACTGTCCTGCAGTGTGGGACGTATCGTGCCCCGGAACGTCACATTCTTTAATGGGATATTAAATATTTTAATGTTCCGGAGGGGGTCCTCCGGGTACCCGCAGTATCCCGACGAGGGTCCGGAGGACTTCCGATGCGGCGCCCGGAATGTGGATATCGGTCACCGACGCAGTGAGCGGGGTCTCCTCCGGGTTGACCTCCACGACGGCGGCGCCGGCTTTCCTGGCGATGCGCGGGATGTCGCACGCCGGGGAGACCTGCGCGGAGGTCCCGACCACCAGGAGGACGCCGCATGTCCGGGCCTCCTCTTCCGCGCTCTCCTGGGCGAGCCACGGGATCGGCTCCCCGAAGAGGACGACGTTGGGCTTGAGGATCTGGCCGCAGTCGCAGGAGGGCGTCGTGCCGTCCACCCACCGCTCCCGGGTCGGGTACTGCTTCCAGCAGGCGATGCAGACCAGCGACTCCATGTTCCCGTGGTACTCGATCACCTGCCGGGAACCGGCCGCCTGGTGCAACCCGTCCACGTTCTGGGTGATGACGGACCGCAGGATGCCCATGCGCTCGAGTTCGGCCAGCCCCGCGTGCGCCGGGTTGGGTACCGCGTCCCCGCACAGGGAAGCCATCTCGGAGAGCATCCTCCACACCTTCGCGGGATTCCGCATAAAAGCGCCGATGGTCGCGTACTCCGCCGGGTCGTACTTCCCCCAGAGCCCCTGCGATCCGCGGAACGCGGGGATTCCGCTCTCCACGGATATCCCGGCCCCGGTCAGGGCGACGGCGTCGCGCCGCCCGCGCAGCAGGCGGGCCGCCTGGCGGACCGGATCGTGCGCCTTCACGCCGGAGTCTCCGTTCCCGGCCCGCGGGGCGTCAGGCGAGGAACGATCCTAGCTTGAGTGCCAGCCCCATGTCCCCGGCCACCTTCAGCTTGCCGGTCAGGAACGCCATCTGGCCGTTCAACTTTCCGGAGACCATGTCCATGAAATCGTTTTCCGCCATCGTGACGGTACAGCTCGGGGATGCGGCCTCTCCCTGGGCCACCGTCGCCTTGCCGTCCGAAAGCGCGACGTTGTAGGCCGACTCCCCCACCCGGAACTGGTACACGCAGTCCAGGCCGGCGAGCGCCGCGGGCTTCGCGTTCAGCTTCTCCGGGAGCGCCTCGAAAAATCCTTTCACGGACGCGTCCGCCATATCGTCCCCCCTTTCGCCCATGGAACCTTGGCGCTTCAGCGTATAAATACGGCAACATGTAACGCTTGGTACTCAGACTCCGGGCTCGCGGGGGGCTTCCACTCCGCTACGCTCGCGACCTTCGCCCGCTCACTGCGATTCCGCTCGACGCAATCTCCGCCTCGCTCCATACGCCGCTGCGTGGAACCCCCCGCTGCGCCCTCCGTCCACGGTACCGTATTTATAAATAAGACCGATTAATTCACCGTACCCCGACCGTACAATGCCCACGCGAGGATTGTCAACGCGGCCCGCGGGACCGCACAAGGAGCGGATGCCGGAGGGAGGGGGGTCTGAGCGGAGACCGCAAGTGCGGAACCGGCGGAAACCCCGCTGCCGTTATGGGACCGGCTATCGCCACGCGATGAGCGTGACCAAAGGTCGGGGAGATTACCGCACGGCACGATTGCTGGGCGGAGCCGGGGAGCCGGGCGGTCGGATGCGAACGATCCCCCTGCCCGGAGGCGGAGCTCCCGTAAGAGCGGAGGATACTCCATCCGCTGGTATAATCCGGGGCATGCGCGTATACGGGCTGACGGGGAACATCGGCGCCGGGAAGAGCACCGTGGCCGCCATGTTCCGGGAGGCGGGGATCCCCGTCCTTGACGCCGACCGGATCTCCCGGGAGGTGACCGCCCCGGGTTCCCCCGCGTACCGGGAGATCGCGAAGGAGTTCGGCCCCGGCATCCTCGGCCCGGACGGCGCCATCGACCGGGAGAGGCTCGCGGGGATCGTCTTTTCCGACCCGTCCCGGCGTGCACTGCTGGAACGGATCACCCATCCCGCCATCCTGGCGGCGATGAGGGAGTCCCTGGAGCGTCTCGCCCTGGAGGGGCACTCGGCGGCCATCGTCGAGGCCGCCCTCATCCACGAATCCGGCCGGAAGGGGCTCCTTACGGCGGTGATCTCGGTCCGGTGCGACCCTTCTGTTCAGCGCCGCCGTCTGGCGGTCCGTGGCGGGATGACGCGGGAACAGGCGGAGGCGAGGGTGGCGGCCCAGATGGACCCGGAGGCGAAAGCCCGCGCCTCCGATTACGTGATCGACAACTCGGGAGACCTCGATTCTACGCGCCGTCAGGTACTCCGCCTTACCCGATTGCTCCTGGCTTAGCCGATTGCGCTGGATGGGGACACCCAGGGCAGCCCGAACGCCTTCGCGACTCCCCCGCAGGTGACCATTCCCCGGAAGGTGTTGAGCCCCGCGAGGAGTCCCGGGTCGGCGCGCAGGGCGCCTTCCACCCCATTGCGGGCGAAGGAGACCAGGTACGGCAGCGTAGCAGCTGCGAGCGCCTGCGTGGAGGTGCGGGGGACGGCGGCGGGCATGTTGGTCACGCAGTAGTGGACGATCCCCTCTTCCGTATAGTACGGATCCGCGTGAGTCGTGGGCCGCGTCGTCTCGAGGGAGCCGCCCTGGTCCACGGCTATGTCCACCGCAACCGCCCCGGGCCGCATCGACCGGAGCAGTTCGCGGCTCACCAGCACGGGGGCGCGCTCCCCCGCCACCAGGACCGTGGAAACCAGGAGGTCCGCCTCCCGCGCCTCCGCGGCGACCGTTTCCGGCACGGAATGGAGGGTGCGGATGCGGCCCGCGCACTCCCGCTCCGCAAGCAGAAGCTTCCCCCGGTCCACGTCGAGCGCCGTGACGCGCGCGCCGACCCCGACGGCGATGCGGGCGGCGGAGCGCCCCGCCACTCCCGCGCCGAGGATGCAAACGTCCCCCGGCGGGGCATCACCGGCGCCGGACAACAATACGCCGCGTCCCCCGCACGCCTTTTCGAGCCCGCGTGCGCCGATCTGAATGGACAGGATCCCCGCTACCTCGCTCATCGGGCGCAGGATGGGGAGGGCCCCTGCCGCGGTCACCGTCTCGTAGGCGATCGCGGTGACGCGGCGCGCAAGAAGTTCCTTGGTGAGGTCGGGAAACGCGGCCAGGTGCAGGAAGGTGAACAGCGCGGAGGACGCGGAGAGGTGACGGAACTCCCGCGGGACCGGTTCCTTGACTTTCGCGACCAGGTCGGCGGACCAGGCGTCCGCCGCGTCCGGGATGACGCGCGCGCCGGCCGCCAGGTACTCCCCGTCGGAGAACCCGCTGCCGGTCCCCGCGCCCGTTTCCACGACGAGGTCCACCCCCGTCGCCTTCAGGGCTTTCGCCGCCGAAGGTGTCAGGGCCACCCGGTTCTCGCCGGCCTTGATTTCACGCGGGACCCCGATGCGCAACGAAGCCACCCCGTTACGACCCCGCGAGTTATTTGCGCGCCCGGCCCGCGAGGGCCGGGCGTTTCAAACGGTCAGACCTTGCGGACGTTCGCCGCCTTCTTCCCCTTCGGGCCGGAAGTCACCTCGAACTCGACCCGCTGTCCCTCGGCGAGTGTGCGGAACCCGTCGCCCTTGATCTCGCTGAAATGGACGAAGATGTCTTCCCCGCCCTCCTCCGTGATGAAGCCGAATCCCTTCGCGTCGTTGAACCACTTCACCGTGCCAGTCGCCATCCGAAGCGCTCCTTCGCCGGCCCGTAAGGCCGCGGTCTGTTGGGTCCGGGCGATTCGCCGCCCCCGTACGTCCGGCCCGCCGGGCATGGCCCGCTGCGCGGCGGAACCGCCGCGGGGCGGCGCTCCCTCCGTGCCGGGAACCGGATCATCTGCGGAATGACGTCAGGCTCGATGGCGGGGTCCGCCGCGGCGCAATCCGTCGGTCCGGTCTCATCCTATAGGGAAACGGACCGCCGGGTCAATACGGGGATCCGCGACGGGGTTCTGCAACGGGGGGCGGTATCGCGCATCCAACCAGTGTTCCGTCTCGTCGACCGGATGCCCCGGCCGTTCCGCGGCCGCACCTACCTCAAGGAGCACCAGATGAGCGAGTCGACCGCACCGACCGGAGAATCCTGGCCCCTGGGGATTCCGCCGACCCTGGGCGTCCCCCTGCCCCCGCGGATGCGTGCGCTCACGATCCGCCGGAACCGGTACGGGCCCCCGTCCCTCTCCGTCCGGTGCGAGCTCGTTCCAACGCCCCGCCTGCGACCCACCGACGCGAAGCGCGTCCTCGTGTCCCTGCTCGCCACCGGGCCCAACTTCAACACCAACTTCGCCGCCCTCGGCCTCCCCGTGCCGGTGTTCGGGAAAGGCGACCCGGAGACGGTGCACATCCCGGGGAGCGACGCCCTCGGGATCGTCGTGGACGCGGGGCCCGCCGTGTCGGCGTTGAAGGTCGGGCAGGCCGTCATCCTCGACTCCTGGACCGGACGCAACATCCGGGGGTACGAGACCCACGACGGGTTCAATGCCCAGTTCGCGGTGGTGGACGAGGAACGGGCGATCCCCGTGACGGGGGCGCTGCGGGAGCACACCCCGGAGCGGCTGGCGGCGATGCTCCTCGCCTACGGCACCGCGTACCGCGCCGTGGTGGAGCGTCTCGCCGTCAGGCCCGGGGATTCGGTGCTCGTCCTCGGCGGCGGGAAAGGGACGAGTTTCGCCGGCGCGCAGATCGCGAAGGCCCTCGGCGCCAGGGTCGTGCTAGTCGGCTCGAACCCGGCCCTCGCGCAGGGGTTGATCGTCCGCGGGATGGCGGACGCCTTCGTCGACCGCAGGGCGCTCCCGGCGGCGGTCTTCGGCGTCCTCTCCCCGGAAGAGACGCAGGAATCGTGGGAGCGGCGCACCGAACCGTTCCGGCAGGCAGTGCTCGCCGCCAACGGCGGCAACCCCGTGGACGCCGTGTTCGAACACACCGGGGGGGAGAATTTCCCGCTGCTGGTGTCGGTCCTGTCGCCCGGCGGCTCCCTCGCGTTCTTCGGCGCCACGGGGCGCGGTCTCAAGGGGGAGTACAAGGAGACCTTCTTCCACGGCGGACGCCGGTTCGTGATGGACGCGCGGTGGGTGTGGATGCGGCAGAAACAGGTCCTTTTCCGCTCCGACCGGCCCGCGGAGATGTTCGACGAGATCGGCCTGCCCCCGGGGCGCCGCGTCCTGGTGTGGGGCGCGGACCGTTCCGCGCGGGAGTTCGTCCGCGCCGCGCTCGCCCGCTCGGCGGAGGTGGTCGTCGTCGCCTCCCGGTCCCGCGAGAAGCGGGGGTTGGCCGCGCTGGGCAGGATGGGAATCCCACCCACCCACGTCGTCGACCGCGACGCCCTGACGCTCCCGGAGGACATGCCGGACCCGCTGACGCCGGAGGGCGGGATGAACCCGGTGTACGCCTCGGGGTTCATGCGGCACGCACAGGCCCTGGGGAAGGCGCTCTGGAAGGTGTTCGGCCCCCGGGTGAGCCCCGACGTCGTCGTGGACCGCGCCGACCAGAGCACCTTGCACTTCAGCACCTTCGTCGCCCGCGACTTCGACGAGCGGGACGTCCTGCCGTGCGGGACGGTCCTGGTGCGGGGAAAGGGCGACCTCACCATCCGCGGGTCCCACATGTACTGCGCCGCGCAGGGGGCCGAGGTGGTCCGGCTGCTGGCCGGCGGGCGGATCGTGATGGACCAGGAGGACCTCGAGATCACCGACCTCGCCGGCCTCCCCGGCCTCCAGCAGCGGATGCTGGACGGAACGATGCGCAAGCCGAAGGGGGTTGCGCTGGTGCAGGCGGACCGCCCCGGCCGGACGATCGCGGAGTACGAGGAGATCTTCCGGGGCGACGCGGCGCACGCCGCAGACCCGGCCGGGCACAGGTACCTCGACGTGCGCATCGTGGCCGAGGTGGCGGTGGTCACCGTGACGCGGCCCGAGGCGCTGAACGCCCTGAGCGGCTCGTTGCTCGGGCAGCTGGGGGGCCTCGTCCGTGAGGTCTCCTCGGACGGCGCGATCCAGGGACGCAAGGTCCGGGCGATCGTCCTGACCGGCGCGGGGCGCTCCTTCGTCGCGGGAGCGGACGTGAAGGAGTTCCACGGCAGCTCGGCGGATGCGGTCGGGGCCCTCGCCTGGAAGAACATATCCGTGTTCTCCGAACTGGAGAACCTCCCCGTCCCCGTGGTCGCCCTGGTGGACGGCTTCGCCCTCGGCGGCGGAAACGAGCTCGCCATGAGCGCCCACTACCGGATCGTCACCGAGAACGCCCTCCTCGGACAGCCGGAGGTGAAGCTCGGCATCATCCCGGGGTACGGCGGGATGCAGCGGCTCCCCCGCCTCGTCGGTCCGGCCCGCGCGGCGGAGCTGTGCGTCAACGGGGAGCCCGTGGATGCGCACGTCGCCGTCGCGATCGGCCTGGCGGACGAGTTCGCCCCGTCCGCGTCGGCGCTGCCGCGGGCCGTCGCGGTCGCCCGGGATTTCGCGGCGGGGAGATCGGCCGCGCCGCGGAGGGACTGGGACGCCATCGCGGCGGGACAGAAGGGGGAGCTTGCCCGCCTGTTCGGCCGCCCGGACGTCCGGGCCATCCTGGACGCCCCGACGCCGGGGAAGGATCAGGCGGGGGACCTCCGGGCCTCGCGCCTCGCCGCCGCCCGGGACGCACTGGTCGCGATGCGGCACGGTTACGAACGCGGCTTCGCGGACGGGTTGCGAAACGACGCCCGGATGTTCGGCGCGGTCGCCGCGTCCCCCGGGGGCCAGGAGTGGGTCGGCCGTTTCCTTTCGAAGGACCCGGCCCAGTCCTCGCTCCTCACGCTGCTCCCCCCCGCGGACGCGGAGGAGCAGCCGGTCACGAAAAAGGCTCCGGGGGACCGCCCCATCTCCTTCCAGGAGATCGGGGCGATCGCGGCGACGTTGAAGGAAAAGATCCGGTCCGGGGGAGTGACTCCCCTCCCGAGGAAGATCCTGAACGAGGTCGTGGCACTCCTCGGGGAGCGACCCGCACCGGACATCCTGCGGGAGGTCGATCCGAAGCGGGCGGAGGGGGTGAACCGGACCGTCGCATCGCTTCTATCCCGCGGGAAGATCGCGGTGCGCGTCGTGGACCTGGGGGACGACGAGGGGTTCCGGCGCGAAAACGCCCGTCCGACCTGCGAGGTGCTGCTGGTCGAGAGGGACGGCGACGTGCTCTGGGAGGGGAAGAAACGGTATCGCCCGGAAAAAGGGGACCACCCGCGGATCTTCCTGCCGAAGGCGTTCCTGGAGCGGAACGCGTCCCGCCCCCACGTCGCGTACCAGGCGATCGTCCACCCCATCCTCGAATGGGTGTTCGGCTATCCCCACATGGTCGCGGTACTCAGCGAGTCGGCATTCAACTTCGCCGTACCCGCCGAGGGAGCCGGCGCCCTCTCGGACCTGAACCGGTACATCGCGGAACGCGCGGGGGCCGACCACGACTTCGCCTACTTCCACCGGATCCTCGGGGACGCCTACGAGCCCGACGACTTCCGCAAGGAGGAACTGGCGAACTTCTTCGGCGGGCACGAGGGGAAGGTGAACACGGTCCTTTCCCGCGCCCGGGAAATGGGGGCCCGCTACCGGGACGCCGTCACGGAAGCCCGGGAGACGGCGCGGGGCGACATCGCCCGGGAACAGGTCACGAAAGGCCGCGCGGCCCTCGGGGAAGGGGATGCGGACCGGGCCCTGCAGCTGCTCCGGCAACTCGTGTCCTCGCCGGAGACCCCGGCGCCGTACCGCGGGGAAGCGTCGGACCTTCTGGCCGTCGCGATCCGGTCGTACGCCCTCGGCGCCGACCCCGACTTCGAGGGGCTCTCCGTCGCAAACGGGGAAGTAATCACGGAGTCCTGGGCGGGCCCGAAGGCGAAGGAACTCGGGGGGCTGCTTTCCCTGTCCCTGTCCGTTGCGCTGCGGCATGCCGCCGGCGCGGGTGCGGGCGACACCGTTGCCGGCGGCCCCGCTCCCCGGATGGTGCACGTGGTGCGCGAGCTGGAACGCCCCTCCGGGAAATTCATCGACGGGAACGACGGGACCCACTGGGTGTTCGAGAGGGCTTTCGTCGAACGGTTCCTGGAAGGGGTTTCGTCCGGCACGACCGCGGAAACGGTCGCCGCCCTGCTCGCCTGCCGGTTCCTGCGCGACGCCGCATTCCCCGACGAAAAGCTCTCCATCGAGCGCCAGTACACCGCCGCGGTCAAGGGGACCCTCGAGGGGTACCGGTTCTACCAGGGCCTTCCGCCGGACACCCGCCGGGACATGGCGGCATTCTACGACCGTTACCCGCCCGCCGACCACCTCTTCCAACTCTTCGCATCCCTCGAGAAGGAAGGGAACCCGGCGCGGGCGAGCCACCTGATCCGCAGCGTCACAGCGCGGACCCACTCCTTCCGGCACGTCCAGTATCCCGACACCTCCCTCGCTGGGAAAGTGGTCGTCATCACGGGGGGAGGCACCGGGATGGGCCGGTCCCTCGCCCTCGAAGCAGCGCGCCGCGGCGGGAACGTGGTTCTCACCGGCAGGCGCCCCGGCCCCCTCCTCTCGACCAAGGCCGATATGGACGATCTGACCCGCCACCTCGGGCTCACGAACCAGACGCTCGCGGTCCAGGGGGACGTGTCGGACCCGAAGTACGTGGGGGAGATGTTCGAGCAGATCGAGCGGGAGTTCGGGCGGATCGACGTCCTGTACAACAACGCCGGAGTGTCCGGCCCGGTGATGTTCGGCTCGGCGTACGAGGAAGGGCACTTCGACGAATACCGGGAGGCGGTCAACATCCACCTCACCGGCTCCTGGATGGCCTCCCTGGAGGCGGCCCGGGTCATGGAGTCCCAGCCCGGGGGCGGGACGATCGTGATGGTGGGCACCTTCTACAGCGAGAGCATCCACCGGCACGTCCTGCACGCCTACCCCGGCCGTCTCCCCTATACATCCGCGCAGTCCGCGAAGCTGGCCCTGGGCGACTATCTCGCGTGGGCCCTCGCGGGGAAGAACGTCACCGTCCTGTCGCTGAACCCGTCCGCCGTCTCCACCGAGCGGCTGCAGAAGGGGACGGGGGTGTTCGACAAGGGGTCGCGCGCGCGCGCCCGGATCGGACGGAACGTCCCCCCCGAGGCGCTGGAACGGGACACCCTCGAACGGACGGTCGGCCACGCCTTCGTCGATCCGAAGGACTTCGCCGCGCTGGCCCTCGAGGTGGCCGGCGGACCGTTCCGGAGGACGATCGGGGGGACGCGCCTGCCGATGGGAGGTGTCACATACGAGCAGGCCCCCGGCGTGATCCCCTCCCCCGCCGCCCTGTCGCGGTATCCCGACATCGTGGGAAAGGTCGCTCTCCTCGTGGTCGGGCGCCCCCTCGCGGGGGACCTGCCCCTGATCGAGGCGTCCGCGGTGGCGCTTGCCCGCTCCGGCGCCGCGGTGGTCCTCGCGGGCAGCCGCCCCGAGGTCCTGGAGCCGGTCGCCCTGAAGATCAACTCCCGCGGCGGCGAGGGGACCGCGACCGTCTGCCCGGTGAACCTCTCCCACGCAGCGCACGTCCAGGAGCTGTTCGACAGCCTACCGCGCATCGACGCCCTCCTGTATTTCACAGGGAGCGTCGACTGGAAAAGACCCCTGACCACCCTCCCCCACGACGAGTGGACCGACATGGTGGAGCATTTCGGCGCGCTCCCCCGCTTCTTCTGCTGGCAGGCCGAGCGCCGGATGGACCGGGACGGCACGGACGGCTCGATCGTGATCGTGGGGCCCGATCTTTCCGGGGTCCCCTCCATCCGGGAGCGGAACCTCGTCCAGGTGTTCCAGGCGATGCTGCGCCCCGCCGTGGCGACGGAGGCGATGGAGCGCGCCCTCATGCGGAAGGCCCAGACGGAAGGGACCGCCCCCGCCCGCGTGGCGGACGTCAACATCGGCCTCGTGCTCCCGGGCCGGACGGACGGGAGGAACCGGCAGGCGCGCCCCGAGGCGACCGCCGCGTCCGTCCTCTGGCTCCTCGAGGAGGGAAAACGCGTCTCCGGCGCCGTCCTGCTCCCCGACGAGCAGAACGCCATCCCCTCTCTGCCGGCGGAAGCTTCCGCGGCGCCCGGCAGCGCGTCCGGCAATGTGGCCGTCGTCACCGGAGGGATGCGGAACCTCGGCCGGGAGATCTCCCTGCGCCTGGCGGCCGAGAAGGCCACCGTGGTCATCGGAAGCCGGTACCCCCAGACGGACACTCCCGACCCGGAGCAGGCGGTGAAGGCGAGGGCGGAACTCGCCGCCGCCGACGCAACCCTTTCCCGGATGCGCCGCTCCGGGGGCCGCGCCCTGTGGGTCAACGCGGACGTGTCCCGCCCGGAAAGCGTCCACGCCCTCCTGCGGGAGGCGAAAAACCGGTTCGGCCGGGTGGACGTCCTGGTGAACAACGCCGGCGCGGGCGGAAACTTCTCGCGCGTCGGGGAGGTGATGCGGGAACACCGGGGAAATTTCGCGTCCGTGCTGGCGGCGAACTTCCTGGGCGCCTGGGAGGCCATGACCATCGCACGGGAGATCATGCGGGCGCAGGAGGGGGGCGGCGCGATCGTCAACGTGTCCACCCACTACGCCGACCACCCGTACCTGTTCCGGACGATCTACACGGTCTCCAAGATCCTCCTCAAGGCGCTGACGCTTTCGGCGCGGGCCGATCTCGCCGGGGACGGGATCTCTGTCTCCGACGTCGCCCCGACGCTCATCGCCGGCCCCCGGATGGAATGGGTGATGAAGAACTACGCCACGAAGTTCTCCGCGGGGTTCGGGGAGTTCCCCTCCCTTCCCGCGGCGGCGCGGAAGGAGCTCACGGAGCTGTTCCTGCACTCCTTCGACGGCTCCCTCTCCCCCGGGCAGCGGGAGGACGCGTCCGGGAAGTTCCTCTCGGTCCTCCGGGCGCAGAGAGGGGCGAAGGGCGCACGGGAGGAAATCGAGGCGTGGTACGGGCGGATCCGGGAGTGGTTCCGTTCCACGGTGCCGTCGGCCCCGCCGGGGAACGAGCAGGTGGCGGAAGCGGTGATGTTCGCCGTGAAGGACGGACGTTTCCTGGAGAACCCGTTCCTGGCCATCACGACGCTGCCTCCCTTTTCCTCCTTTCCTCCGGTTCCGGGGGCGCGGAAAACAATGTCCGTCTCCGAGCCGGGGCTGGTCGTCTCAACCGGCTCCGCCGGTCCGCTCCACCGGAGGCTGCACGAAGCTCTCACGCAGAGGGGGGCCCGGATCACCTCGGTGTCCGACGCGGAGACCCCTCCGGGACAGGCGCGGGTCACCCGCCCGGCACCGGGCGCCGGCGCGTCGGGACGGTCGCGGTCGCAGGAGACGCAGCAACGGGCGATGGACCTGTCCGATCCGAATGTCGTGGAGCCGTGGCTGGACAACTCCCTCGTCGGCGGCGCCCCCCCCTCCTTCGGGGTCCTTCTGGTGGGCCTCACGGCGGGAGACAGGGGCGTGCTCGACTTCACCCTCGAGGAGAAGCGCCGGCACGTCGACCACGTGCAGAAGGCGGTCACCCTGTTCGCGGAGTCCGCCCGGGCGGTGCGGGACGGCGGGCATCTCATCGTCGTCGCCCCCCCCCGGGAGTCCGGGGAGGGGCATCTGCTCCTCGCGGCGCTGCGACAGACGGTGCGCACGTTCCTCGCGGAACAGCATTTCCTGCCTTCCCCGAAGAAGCTGCGCATCTCCCTCATGGCGGCCCCGGCGGCGGGGGCGGAGCGGGACATCGAGCGCGACGTGCTGGCGATCCTCTCCGGGACCGAAGCGCCGAGGGTCGAGCCCGTGCCGGTGGGCTACCTGCGACCGTAAGTAGCTGAGGACACGGTAGCGGGGCGCCCTTCCCCTCTCACGAGTACGCTACGGGAGCTCCGCCTCCGGGAGGGGGGCCGTTCGCATCCGACCGCCCGGCTCCCCGGCTCCGACCAGCGATCGTGCCTTGCGACCGTCTCCCCGACCTTCGGCCACATTCATCGCGAAGCATTGGCTGCCCCTCTAACGACAGCGGGGTCTCCGCCGGTTCCACACTTGCGGTCTCCGCTCAGACCCCCCTCCCTCCGGCATCCGCTCCTCAGGAGTCTAGGTGTACGCTACACGTGGTTGCGCAGCATCAGTTCCACGGGGTGAGGATCGAGGAACACCTGGCGCGCAAGGTAGGCGATTCCGTGTTTCCGGACGTAGTGGCGAACGAGCGTGACGGGGACGACGAGGGGAATGAGTCTCCGCCGGTACTGATCGATAACAGCAATAAGTTCCTGTTTTTCATCGCTTGAAAGCATTTTTTTCAAGTGACCCATCATATGCGTCAGCACGTCGGCGCACTTCTTCGGCGTCGCCTTGTGCGCCAGCGCGGCCATGAACAGGGCCTGATATTTTTCATGCAGGATCCCCACGGGAAGTTCCTTCGCACCCGCCACGAGGCGTCCCATTTCCTCGTAATGCCCCCGGTCGTGCGACAGGAGCAGCATCTTGTGGTCCGTGTGGAAATCCACCAGCGCCCCCCTCGAGAGGGGCCTTCCCAGGAGGTCCCGGAAGCGGCGGAAGCAGAAAACCCGCTGGATGAACATCTCCCGCAGGACCGGGTCCGTGAGTCGCCCCTCCTCTTCCACCGGGATCAGGGGGAACCGTTCCATGAACATCCGCGTGAAGATCCCCGCCCCCGTCCGGGCCGGTGCGCCTTCCCCCGCGTACACTTTCACCCGCTCCATCCCCGAACTCGGGGAGTCTTTCTTGCATATGTAGCCGCACAGGTCAAGCCGGGACAACTCGTCGAGCCGCGCACCCGCCCACCGCACCATCCTCTCCGTGTGATCCTCCCCCGTGCGCCCCGTCACAAGGCGGGGACGCTTCGGGTCGCCCACGAGGCGCATCGCCTCCCGGGGAACGGGCAGCCCGCAGTCGACCTCGGGGCAGACGGGCACCCACGTGACGAACGGGCCCAACGTTTCCATGAGGAACGGATCCCGCTTGTGCCCGCCATCGTAGCGGACCTTTTCTCCCAGAAGGCAGGCGCTGACGAGAATGCGGATCGGTTCGCCCGCGCTGCCTGCTGTGGAACCGGGCCGTTCCGCCGCGGGTGTCATGTCCTTCGCCCTGCCTCCTCGCCGAGATACGCCTCGCGCACCTTCGGGTTTTCCCGAAGCCCGGTCGCCTCCCCGGAAAGAACGATTTCCCCCGTCTCGAGAACATATGCCCTGCTGGCCACGGAGAGGGCCATGGAGGCGTTCTGCTCGACGAGCAGGATCGTGGCCCCGGCCCGGTTGATCTCGGCGATCATGCGGAATATCTCGTCCACCAGCACGGGGGACAGCCCCATCGACGGCTCGTCGAGGAGAAGGAGGTCCGGACGCTGGACCACCGCCCGGCCGATGGCGAGCATCTGCTGCTCCCCGCCCGACAGGGTCCCGGCAATCTGGGACGCCCGCTCCGAGAGGCGGGGGAACAGGGCGAAGACCCGCCCGAAGCTCTCCTCCACCTCCGTTCGCGATTCCCGGGTGTACGCCCCCATCTCGAGGTTTTCCCGGACGGTCATGTCCGCGAAGACGCCCCGCCCTTCCGGGACGTGGGCGATCCCGAGGCGGACGATCCGGTGCGGGGCCAGTCCGGCGATCGGCTTCCCGTTATGGACGATGCTGCCGGAGGCCGGACGGACGACGCCGGAGATCGCGCGCAGCGTGGTGCTCTTTCCCGCGCCGTTCGCCCCGATCAGGGAAACGATCTCCCCGCTCCCGACGGTGAAGGAGACGTCCCGAAGGGCTTGTACCCCGCCATAAAAAACGTTCAGTTTATCGACATGTAACAGCAATGCCGAATCCTTCCCATGTCAATTTCCACCGGTGGATCCTTTCCTTCCCAGGTACGCCTCCACCACCCTGGGGTCCCGCTGGATCGCGGCCGGGACCCCCCGGGCGATGACCTGCCCGAAGTCCATTACGATGAGCCGCTCGCAGATACCCATCACCAGCCGCATCTGGTGCTCGATGAGCAGCACGGTCAGGGAGAACCGTTCCCGGATCCGGAGGATCAGTTCCATCATCTTCCCGACCTCGGACGGATTCATCCCCGCGGCGGGCTCGTCCAGGAGAAGGAGGCGCGGGCAGCAGGAGAGCGCCCGCGCGATCTCCAGCCTCCGCTGGTCGCCGTACGACAGGTTCCTCGCCATTTCCTTCCGCCGGTCCTGGAGGGAGAAGATCGACAGGAACCCCTCGATCTGCTCACGGCTCCGCCGCTCCTCCCGGTAGAAACCCTCCGTCCGGAGCAGCGCCGCGGCGGGGCCGTACCGGACGTGGGGGTGGTAGGCGACCCGGACGTTGTCCACCACCGTCAGGTCCCGGAACAGGCGGATGTTCTGGAAGGTCCGGGCGATTCCCCGGCGCGTGATCTGGTGGGGCGGCAGGCCCCCGATATCCTCCCCATCCAGGGTGACCGACCCCCGGTCCGGCCGGTAGATCCCCGTGACCACGTTGAACAGGGTGGTCTTCCCGGACCCGTTGGGGCCGATGATTCCGGTGAGCCCCCCGCGATCGAGGCGGAAATCCACGCCGTCGAGGGCCCGGATGCCGCCGAAGTGCCGGGTGAGTCCCCGGACCTCCAGGATCACCGGTACACCCTGCTGCGCAGAAACGGGAACTCCCGCAGGCCGAAGAGGCCCTGGGGCCGGGCCAGCATCGTGACGATCAGGAGCAGCGGGATGAGGACCCACCGGAACTCGATGTACTCGGGGGGGAGGAGCACGCGCATTCCCTCCAGCAGGAAGATCCAGCCGAACGAAGCCACCAGCGTGCCGCTCAGGTTCCCGAGCCCCCCCAGGACCACGATCATCAGCACGTCGAACGACTTCAGGAAATCGAAGTTGCTCGGGTGGAGGAACGTGTAGAGGTGGGCGTACAGGCCCCCGGCGACGCCCGCGAACGCGCACCCGGCGGTGAAGCCGTACACCTTGTACCGGAACGTGTCGATCCCCATCGAGGAGGCGGCGACCTCGTCGTCCCGGATGGCGATGAGGGCCCGACCGTACGTGGAATGGACGAGGTTCCGCGTGACCAGGATCGCCGCGACGAGGCCGGCGGCGACCCACGGCGTCCCCGTCATCCTCGGGATCCCGGTCATTCCCCGCGCTCCCCCGAGCTGCGGGAGGAAGGAGTCGGCGTTGTCGAACAGGACCTTCATGATCACCCCGAAACCCAGGGTGGCGATGCCGAGGTAGTCCGAGGTCAGCCGTAGGACGGGAAGACCCACCATGACGGCGAGGAGCGCCGCGACGAGGCCGCCCGCCGCCAGCGAGCCGAGGAACGCCGCCTGGGCGGGCAGGATCGCCCCGCCGCCGAACGCCCCGACGTACCCTTTCATCAGCAGCGCCGCGGTGTAGGCGCCCGCACCGTAGAATGCGGCGTGCCCGAGGGAGAACAGCCCGGTGAAACCGTAGATCAGGTTCAGCCCGAGCGCCGATATCGCGACGACGCACGCCAGCTGGAAGATCTGCACCCAGTACGGGTTCAGGATGTCGCGGGCCTCGAGGAACAGGAGGGGCCCGGTAAGGAGACCCCACGGCAGCACCGCCTTGAGAACGTTCCGGAGGAATCTCATCGCAAGGGGGTCAGACCTTCTCCAGCCGGGGCTTCCCCAGGATCCCCGTGGGCTTCAGCAGGAGCACGCCGATCAGGATGAGGAATGCGATGCCGTCCCGGTACGCGGAGGAGAGGTACGCGGAGGTCATCGTCTCCGACAACCCCATGATGAGGGCCCCCAGGAACGCGCCGGGGATGCTGCCGATCCCCCCGAGGACGGCGGCCGTGAACGCCTTCAGTCCCGGCATCACCCCCATGAACGTGTTGATCTGGGGGTAGGCGATCCCGTAGAGCACGCCTCCCACCCCCGCGAGCGCGGCCCCGATTCCGAACGTGAACGAGATGACGGCGTTCCCGTTGACCCCCATCAGGCCCGCGGTGATGTGATCGTACGACACGGCGCGCATGGCACGCCCGATCCGGGTCCGGTGGACGATGTACTCGAGCCCCCCCAGGCTCGCGAGGGCGGCGAGGAGGATGATCCCTTGGATGTTGGTGACCGTCACCCCGAGGACCTCGCGGTACACCACCTGGAAAGGCCGGGGGAACGCGTAGAAGTTCGGCCCGAAGACCTGGTGGAGGGCGGTGAAATATTCCAGGAAGAGGGAAACCCCGATGGCGGTGATGAGCGCCGCGATCTTCGGGGCGTCGCGCAGCGGACGGTACGCCAGGCGCTCGATGGCCACCGCAAGGAGCGCGCACCCCCCGGCGGCGAAGGCGAAGACGGCCGGCAGGGGCAGCCCGATCCGCTCGATGGAGTAGAACGCCAGGAACGCCCCGACCATGAAGACGTCGCCGTGGGCGAAGTTGATGAGGCGCACGATCCCGTACACCATCGTGTACCCCAGGGCGATCAGGGCGTACACGAACCCCAGCTGCAGGCCGTTCAGGGCTTGCTGGAGGAAATACTCTATGGGTTCACCATCTTCACGAACGTTTGCTTCCCGCCCTCGATCTTCAGGATCGCGGCGCTCTTGATGCAGTCGCCGTTTCCGTCCATCGTGGATCGGCCGGAAACGGCCTGGAAACCCTTCATCGATGCGAGGGCCTCCCGGATCTTCTTCGGGTCGTCGCTTCCCGCCTTCCGGATCGCCTCGAGGAGCATGTTCGTGGCGTCGTACGCCAGCGTCCCCAGGGCGTCGGGAACCTGGCCGTGCCTATCCCTGTACTTCTTCACCCACGCCACGACCTCCGGCCGCTTGTCGTCCGGGGAATAGTGGTTGGAGAAGTACCCCCCCTCGATGGCGCTCCCCGCGATCTTGACGAGGTCCGGGGAGTCCCAGCCGTCGGGGCCGATCAACTGGACCTTCATTCCTCTCTCCTGCGCCTGCTTGGCGATCAGCCCGACCTTGTTGTAATAGTCCGGCAGGAAGAGCACGTCCGCGCCGGAGGCCTTCACCTTGGTCAGCAGCGCGGAGAAATCCACGTCGTCCTTCCCGTACGATTCGAACGCCGCCACCTTCCCGCCCTGCTTCCGGAAGGCGTCGCGGAAGACCTCGGCGATCCCTTTGGAATAGTCGTTCGAAGCGTCGTACAGGACTGCGGCGTTCTTCTTCTTCAGCGTGTCCTGCGCGAACTTCGCCAGCACGGCGCCCTGGAACGGATCGATGAAGCAGGCGCGGAACATGTAGTCCTTCCGTTTCCCGTCCGCCACCGTCACCTTCGGGTTGGTGGCCGTCGGGGAAATCGTCGGGATCTTCCCGGCCTGGATGATGTCGGAGACGGGGATCGTCGCCTTCGAGGTCACCGATCCGACGATCGCCTTGACGCGGTGCTGGTTTACCAGCAGGTTCGCCACGTTCGCCGCCTCGGTGGCGTCGTTCTTGTCGTCCTGGATCACCCAGGTGATCTTCATCCCGGCGACGCCGCCCTTCGCGTTGGCCTCCTCGACGGCGATCAGGAACGAGTTCCGCACCGATTCGCCGAAGGTCTTCACGTCCCCGGAGAGCGGGGTGACGAGGCCGATCCGTATTTCCTTCGCGCCGGAAGGGGCGGCCGACGCGACCGCGAGGAAAAGGACCGCCATGACGGGTAGTGCGCGCTTCATAGTGCCTCCTCGTCCGTAAACAGGCTATACCAGGGGGCGCGTTTCGACCACCTTGAAATACGCCACGTGCCTCACCGCCTCCGGGTTGCCGGGACTCACCTTGGCGGTCCGTTGCCGGATTTTCGCCAGCATCTCCCCGGAATCCTCGGTCCGGAGGAGGGACAGGGTGAGCCGCGCTCCGCGAAAACCTTCCCCCGCCGCGAAGTAGACGTACGCCGCATGGGGGTTCTGACGCACGTTGTCCCACGTCCTGCCGTCCGTCATGCCCCAGGCCACCGTCCCCTCGTCCACCACGTGGGGAACCGCGTAGACAGCCGTGTTCACCTCCCCGCCCTTCGACGCCGTGGCGATTACGCCACGCCCTCCCGGCTTCAGCACCTCTTCGAGTTTCATGACCTTTCCTCCCGCGCGATGAGTTCCAGCAGTTTCCGGTCCGCCCGGGGGAGCGCGTACCGTGTTCCTCTCCCGGCACGCATCCAGCCCACCCTCTCCCCCGGCGGCGTCCCCCGTCCGCCCGTAACGCACAGGTACCCGTGGAGGGTGATCCGGTAGTGGGAATAGGCGTGTGGGACGGCTCCCACCTTCCTTTGAATCGTCGCCTGCACGTGGAGTTTCTCCCGCAGCGCACGTCGCAAGGCGCCCTCCAGGGATTCCCCGGGTTGCCTCCTCGCGGAGGGGAAGGACCACAATCCCCCGAGGAGTCCCTTCGGCGGCCGGCGAAGGAGCAGGAGGGAGCCGTCCGGGCGTCGGATCAGGGCGGCGACGACGTCGTGGTGCGGAAAGGATTTCCGTGCCGTCCTCGGGGGGATCGCATCCTGGGACCCGGCGCGGAAGGCGGCGCAGGAGGGTCGCACGGGGCATTCGGCGCACCGGGGCGCCCTGGGCAGGCACACGGTTGCGCCGAGGTCCATCACCGCGAGGGCCGTGTCGCGCCCCTTCCCCCTTGCCACCATCCGGGCCGACAGTTCCCAAAGGATTTCCCGGACGGTCGCGGTGCGCGGGTCTCCCCCGACACCGAACAGGCGGGCGACGACGCGACGGGCGTTCGCGTCCAGGACCGGGGAGTCCGCGCCGAACGCGATGGCCGCGATCGCACCGCCGGTGGAGCGCCCGATGCCCGGAAGGCCCGAGAGGTCTTCCACCGTGCGGGGAATCCTTCCGCCGTGCCGCTCCACCACGATCCGGGCCGCCCGCTGGAGATTCCTCGCCCGGGCATAATATCCCAGCCCTTCCCAGGCCTTCATCACGTCGTCCGGGCGGGCGTCGGCAAGGGACCGGACGTCCGGGAACCTCGCGAGGAACCGTTCGTAATACGGGCCGACGGTTTCCACGCGGGTCTGCTGCAACATGATCTCCGAGACCCAGATCCGGTACGGGTCCGCTGTCTCGCGCCAGGCCATTCGCCGCCCCGCCGTGCGGAACCACCGCAGGAGGCGCGCGGCTATTTCTGCGTGGGGAGGCCGGCCTCCTTCCATTTCACGATCCCCCCGTCGAGGTGGTACACGTTCCGGAATCCTTCCTCCTTCATCACCTTGAGGGCCCCGTCGCTGCGGTTCCCCGTGCGGCAGTAAACGATGTACGTCTTCCCGCGGTCCAGGCCCGCCATTTCCGCACGAAAGGTGCCGGAGTTGTAGTCGATCATTACCGCGCCGCCGATCCGTTCCGACCGGAACTCGCCGGGCGTACGCACGTCGAGGAGGACGAAATCCGGATTGCCCGTGCTCTTTTCGATCAGTTCCCGTGCCTGGACGGGGGACAGGTTCCGGTGTTCCCCTTCCGCCCGGACCTTCCCGGGACGGTAGAGGAAGGCGAAGAACGCCGCCCCGAGGCACAACAGCCAGATGATTTTCTTCGTTTCGATCATGCCGCGCCGCCGGTTTCCCTCAATCCTCTTCGAGCAGGGTGGTGAAGGTGTCGTGATGGTCTTCCTCGGACGAGAGGATCCCCTCGAAGAGGAACGCCGTGGTCTCGTCTCCCTGGTTCCTTGCGACCTCGATGATCTTCTTGTACATCGTGATCGCCGTCTCCTCGTCCTTCACGTCCGTAACCAGCATTTCCTTGAGCGTCTTGCCGATGAAGATCGGCGTCGGCTTGGTGGTCGGGATGCCCCCCAGGTAGTTCAGCCGCTCGGCGATCGCCTCCGCGTGCTTCATCTCCTCGATGGCGATCTGCTTGAACGCGTCCTTGACCGCGAACCCCTTGACCCCTTTCCAGAGGACGTGCTGCCACATGTATTGCACGGAGACCTGGATCTCCCGCGCGATCGCCTGGTTCAGAAGGTCGAGGAGCTCCGCGGACGGTTTCTTGCTGGCCATCGGTCGTGCCTCCTTGGCTCTTTGTCGAGGGTATTGGACTTCAGGCCCCTATTCTCACACAGAGGGGGGCGGGAAGTCACCTCCCCCGTTTCTTGACATCCCCCGAGGGGGGGGAGCAGACTTTTCCAAGTCCGTCCGTTCGAGACACCCACGGGAGGTTCCCTGCCATGGTCCGCGACGTCGTCATCCTCGGCTCCGGGTGTGCCGGCTCCACCGCCGCCATCTACACCGCCCGCGCCAACCTCTCCCCCCTCGTCCTGGAAGGCCGGGAGCCGGGCGGCCAGCTCACCCTCACCACCGAGGTGGAGAACTTCCCCGGATTTCCCGAGGGGATCCAGGGGCCGGAGCTCGTCGACCTCATGCGGAAACAGGCGGAGCGGTTCGGCGCCGCGTACAACCCCGAAACCGTCACCTCCGTGGACCTGTCGAGGCGCCCTTTCATCGTCCGGACGGAAACGTCCGAACACCTTGCACGGACCCTCATCGTCGCCACGGGGGCATCGGCCCGCACCCTGGGCCTGGAGTCGGAGCGGAAGCTGATGGGGCGCGGCGTGTCCACCTGCGCCACCTGCGACGGGGCGTTCTTCCGGAACCGGGAGGTCGCCGTCGTGGGGGGCGGCGACACCGCGGTGGAGGAGGCGAGCTTCCTCACCCGGTTCGCATCGAAGGTGCTCCTGGTGCACCGGAGGAACCAGTTCCGGGCGTCGAAGATCCTGATCGACCGCGCCCGAAAGAACCCGAAGATCGAGTTCGTCCTGGACACCGTGGTCACGGACATACTCGACGCGAAGAAGAACGAGGTCACGGCGGTCCGCCTGAAGAGCACGAAGGACGGTTCGGAGACGGTCCGGAAGCTGGAGGGTGTATTCGTCGCCATCGGCCATGACCCGAACACGAAGATCTTCGAGGGCCAGATCGAGCTCGACAACGGGTACATCGTACTGCGCGATGGAGCCCGCACGAGCATGGAAGGGGTGTTCGCTGCCGGGGACGTCCACGACATGGTGTACCGGCAGGCCGTCACCGCCGCCGGAGCGGGATGCCGTGCCGCCATCGAGGCCGAGCGGTTCCTCGAGGCGGAAGGGAGATAGCGGCAGGAGCGCGGATTCCCGCGGGAGCCCACGAGCCTATTTTCCGCCGAACAACCGCTCCACCTCGGCGCGGCGGTAGTCGAAGATCTCCGCAAGTCTCCGGCGAACGAGGTACCGCTGGGCCACCCTGCCGAACGGTCCTCCCCGGAGCAGGTAGTGGACTTCGTCCTCCATCTCCACGCCGCCCCCGACGGCACGGAACCGGTGCTGATGGCGCCACAGGCGATACGGTCCGAGACGTTGCTCGTCGACGAAGAAATACGGCTCCACCACGTGGGTGATCTCCGTCAGCCACCGCAGCGGAATCCCCCACAGCGGCCGGACGCGGTATTCGATCCGGAGCCCCGGGTACATCCTCCCCGGGGGGTCGGAGAGGAGCTCGAACGAGAGCCACGGGGGAGTTATGCGGGGAAGGTTCCGCGGGTCGGAAAAGAAATCCCACGCCTCCTCCGGGGGGACCGGGATGAACTGTACGGTTCGGATCCGGTGCGGGGTCATCGTGATCGTATGATTTACGGCGGGGGGCGCCGGATTCGGCTCGCGGTCCCTGCCGTACCGGGACTGTTACAATGAGAAGGGGGTGAGCGATGCGGGTCTACCTGGTACGGCACGCGGAGGCGGTCGACCGGATCGGGACGATGACGGATTCGGCGCGGTATCTGACCGCCCGGGGCCGCGCCTCGTTCCGGGAGGCAGCCGCCCGGTTCCGCGAGACCGGGGCGACCCCTGCCTTCCTGTTCACGAGCCCCTGCATCCGGGCGGTCCAGACCGCGGAGATCCTGTCGGAGGCGGTCCGCCACGAAGGTGCGGTGATCGTCGCGCCGCAGCTTTCCCCGGGCTTCGACGCGGACGGGCTCAACGCGGTCCTGGATGAATGCCCGGGAGCACGGGAGGTAGCCCTCGTCGGGCACGAGCCGGACCTCGGCCGGCTGCTGACGCTGCTGCTCGACCTGAAGACCGCGTACGCGATGCGGAAGGGCGCCATCGCCGCCGTCGATGTTCCCGACTCCGGGAACCGGTCGCAGGGCACCTTCGCCTGGCTGCTTTCGGGGGAAAACCGGATTTCGGAGATTTCGGGACTATCCGGGTGAGGGTCGGTTACCGGGGGTCCCCGCCTCCCGGATCCACGCCGGGGTAGAGGCGCTTCGCGCACTCCGGGCAAAGCCCGTGCGTGAACTCCGCGTCGGTCCGCTCGCTGATGTATTTCTCGAACGAGCTCCAGGACGTCTGATCGAATGGGTTCGCCCCCTCGGTGCGGATCTTCTTGCAGTTGGCGCAGATCGGCACCAGTCCCTCGAGTTTCCGGATGTGCTGGAGGGATTCGTGCAGAGCGTTGATCTGGAAGACGAGCTTTCGCCCGAGAAGGAAGATCAGGAGGAACGACACGGAGAGAAAGAGCAGGTGGAGCGTCCAGATCTGCCGGTTGTTCTGCTCCATCAGCCGCTGGAAGGGGATCCAGGAGAAGCTGATGCTCACTCCCCCGCGGATGCCTTCCGGCCGGTCCCTGTTCTCCTGGTGGCATCGCACGCACGAACGCTCCACCTTCAGCGGGGTCACGAACCGGAAGACCGGCCGGTCCGGGGGACCGGCGACACCGAACACCTCCTTGGCCCCCCGCCCGAAATCCTCCAGAGCGGACTTTTCCCAGTCGAACGGCGCGTTCGCCGGCTGCAGGGGGGTCAGGCTCGTGATCCGCACGCGGATCCCGCGCTCCTCGGTCAGCATGTTGGATACCAGACGCACCATCTGGGCGTGGTTGATCATCGTCAGCCGCACGCCCTCCCGGGTCGTGATCTCCCGCAGCGGATCCTTCAGCAGCTCGTTGGGCCGGAACTCCCTCGTGACGGGAAGGTACACTCCCCCGTTCCGGAAGTTCCAGTCCCTCATCGCTTCGATGGTCTGGAAGCAGGAGCGGGCGACGACGGCGGCCAGCTGACGGTACTGGTTTTCCACTTTCTGGAGGTTCAAGTACAGGGAGGCGCCGGTTACGAGGGTGATGAACCCCGAGATGACGAGCAGGTACATCCTGGCCTTCGAGGCAGCCTGGTGTTGCATGATGGCCAATTATACAAGGATCGGGCCCGGCGGAACACGCGCAACGCGACGGGGCGATGGTCTCCGCTTGCGCCACCCCCGCGCCTGTGGTATGGTTCTCCCAGTTTGCGCTGCTTCGAATCCATTCCTTCCGGCCTCCCCCCAGAGCACCGCGAATCACGACCCGTGTCCGGCATCCGTCCATCAACCCTCAGACACCCTTGAACCAGGAGAAAGAGAACAGCATGCCATTCAGGAAATTCGGCCTGTCCCCGGAGATTCTCCGGGCGGTGCAGGCGATGAACTACGTAACCCCGACGCCCATCCAGGAGCAGGCGATCCCGCATATCCTGGAGGGCATGGACCTCCTCGGTTCCGCGCAGACCGGAACCGGCAAGACGGCTGCCTTCGCCCTCCCGATCCTCCACCGCCTCGGCGCGGAAGGGAAGGTCGCCCGCGGCAAGAAAGCGATCCGTTCCCTCGTCCTGACCCCCACGCGCGAGCTGGCCATGCAGATCGCGGAAAGTTTCGCGGCGTACGCCCGCCACACGGGGCTCCGCCACGCCCTCGTCTACGGCGGGGTGAGCCAGCGCCCCCAGGAGGAGGCGCTCCGGAAAGGGGTGGACATCCTCGTCGCGACGCCCGGCCGGCTGCTCGACCTGATGGGCCAGCGCATCATCGACCTGTCCGCCGTGGAGATATTCGTCCTCGACGAGGCAGACCGGATGCTGGACATGGGATTCATCCTCGACATCCGGCGCATCATCGAGAAACTCCCCGTCCGGCGGCAGACGCTGATGTTCTCGGCCACGATGCCGCCGGACATCGTCCGGCTGTCGGACACCATCCTGCGGTCCCCGGTCCGGGTGGCCGTCGATCCGGTCTCGGCCCCCGCGGAGGCGGTGGAGCACTTCCTCTACTACGTGGAGAAGCCGGCCAAGGTGGAGCTCCTCAAGCACCTCCTCGCGGGCGAGGGGATCCGGAACGCCCTCGTGTTCACCCGCACCCGGCACGGCGCCGACCGCGTCGAGCGGTTCCTGAAGCGGGCGGAGATCCGGGCGGAGGTGATCCACGGCGACAAGTCCCAGGGAGCGAGGGAACGGGCCCTCGCCGCCTTCCGGAAGGGGACCGTCCGCGTGCTGGTGGCCACCGACATCGCGGCGCGCGGCCTGGACATCGTCGAACTGTCCCACGTGATCAACTTCGACCTGTCCGACGAACCGGAGGCGTACGTCCACCGGATCGGGCGGACCGGCCGCGCCGGACTCTCCGGGACGGCGATCTCCTTCTGCAGTTTCGAGGAGCGTCCCCTCCTGGCGGAGATCGAGCGGCTGATGCAGAAACACCTGACCGTCGTCGCGGTGCACCCCTTCGCATCCCCCGCGAGGCCGGCCGCCCCGACGCCGCTCGGGGCGGACCGGACGCAGCCGCGCCACCGCCCCTACATGATCCCGGTGGACGCCACGTTCCTTTCTGCGGGCCGCACCGGGTCCGTTTCGGCCGGCGGCGCCTCCCGGCTCTCCCGTCACGCCGGGGAGGAAGCGCGCCCGACCTCCGGTCCCGGCGGCAGGAAGTCGGGACATCGGGACGTCATCCCTCCCCCGCGCGCGTTCCGCCGGTAGGATATCCCCGGCCGGGTTGAACCCCGACCGGGCGTTTCGTGTATCATCGTCCCATCGCCAAGCCCGCGTATCTCACCACGGTTCGTGCGGGCTAGACCGGGGGCGGTCCGCTGCAGGAAAAACTCCGCATCGTTCTCAAGGCGCTCCTGTTCCTCGCGGCCTTCGCCGCGTTCTCGGCCCTTCTCTGGAAACTCGGGCTGTTCCACTTCTTCATGAACAGGGAGCGGATGACCGGATTCATCCGGTCCCTCGGGGCCTGGGGGTTCGCGGGGTTCATCCTCATCCAGGCGTTCCAGGTGGTCGCCGCTCCGATCCCGGGGGAGGCGACGGGGGTGCTGGGCGGCTACCTCTTTGGCCCCTTGCTGGGCGTGATCCTCTCCACCGCCGGCCTGACCCTCGGCTCGTACGTCGCCTTCTCTCTCTCCCGCACCTTCGGCCGGCCCCTGACGGAGCGGTTCGTGGACGCCCGGACGATGGAGCGCTTCGACTACCTGCTCCACCACAAGGGGGCGTTCCTGGTGTTCCTGCTGTTCCTCATCCCCGGCTTCCCGAAGGATTACATGTGCTACATGCTGGGGCTGGGCCACCTTTCCACCCTGGAGTTCCTCGCAATCGCATCCACGGGACGGCTGCTGGGCACCACGATGCTGACCCTCGGGGGTACGTTCCTGCGGAACAAGCAGTATTACCTGTTCTTTTCCCTCACCGGGGTCGCCGTCGTCCTCGTCTTCCTGGCCATCGCCTACAAGGACCGTCTCGAGCGGTCCTTCCGGTCCCTTCACGAACGGTATCTTCGCCACCAGCAGAAACGGGATCGCGGGGAGGATTAGCCGGAAAAGAAACAGGGCCGCACCCCGGGAAGGGTACGGCCCTGCTGTTTCGCGTCGGGCCGGGTTACTTCTTCGCCGGAGGAGCCGCCGGAGCGGGGGCCGGAGCCGCCTTCTCACCCTTCTTCACGGCCGCTGGGTCCTCCCCGGGGGCCGCGGCCTCCTTCGCCTTCGCGGCCTTCACGGACGTCGCCTTACCTTCGGCATACTTCACGGTGACCTTGTCACCGACCTTGAAGCTACCCAGCTTCACCTTGTCGCCGGCCTTCAGGTCCACGTTCCCCGTGGTCCCCTTCACCGTGAAGGTGCCGGCCTTCGCGTCGAGTGCCTCGATCGTGCCGGTGACCTCCTGGGGCTTCGTTTTGGCGGCCTTCTCCCCCTTCTTCGCGGCCGCCGGGTCCTGCCCGCCAGCCGCCGGCTTCGCCGCGTTGTCGGCCGCCACGGTTACGCCGGCAAACGCCACGGCGACGAACAGGGCCAGGAGGACGGCAAACACTTTTTTCATACGGTTCCCCTCCTAAGGGTAAAATGATGTTTCAAATCGAGGCCATCCTACACGAATTCGCTTCAATGTGAAGCCTTTATTTCTGAAGGCGGTAATTTCCTGCCCTGTTCCGGACAGTCAAGGGAACGGGGGCGGCGTGGGATAATGGGGGCCATGCGCCGACATGTCCCCGCGCCGCCGTACCTGCTCCTCGCCCTTGCGACACTGTTCTGGTCCGGTAACTTCGTCCTCGGGCGCGCCGTCAGCGCCCGCATCCCGCCGGTCGGGATGGCGTTCTGGCGGTGGGCCGGAGCGCTCGCCGTGCTGCTTCCCCTTTCGTACCCTCGCCTGAAGGAACAGTGGCCGTTGCTGCGTGGGTCGTGGAAAACCGTCGTTCCCCTGGGGATCCTCGGCGTCGGATCCTTCAACACCCTCGTGTACGTGGGGCTCCACGACACGACCGCGACCAACGCGGTGCTCCTGAACTCTGCGTGCCCCGCCTTCATCGCGGGGGTCACATTCCTCATCCGGGGGCAGCGGGCCACCCGCCGACAGGGGACGGGGATCCTCGTCTCCCTTCTCGGTGTGGCGACGATCGTCGGCCGGGGAGCCCCGCAGACGCTCCTGTCCCTCTCCTTCAACCCGGGGGACCTCTGGGTGCTGACGGCGGTGCTCTGCTGGGCGGTCTACACCGTTCTTCTCGGGCGGCGCCCCGAGGGGATCCACCCGATGGCGTTCCTGACCGTGCTGGTGGGGGTCGGCGTGGCGTGGCTCGCGCCGCTCTATGCGGTCGAGATCGTGCGGGGGGGGCGCATGACGCCGGACGCGGTGACGTTCGGGAGCCTGGCCTACCTCGCGCTCCTGCCGTCGCTGGCATCGTACGTCTTCTGGAACCAGGCGGTGGGGGAGGTGGGCCCGACCCGGGCGGGGGCGTTCCTGCACCTGATGCCAGCCTTCGGCTCCCTCCTCGCCGTGCTGCTCCTGGGCGAGTCGTTCCGCCTCTACCACCTCCTGGGGATCGGCCTGATCCTCGCGGGGGTCACCCTCGCCGGGGGAGCGGCGAAACCGGGCCCCCCGGGCCGTGGCGGGGGGGCTTCCGGGTAGGCCGGGCCTACCCCTTCTTCCCGTCGTCGTCCTTCTCCTTCACCGCATCCCGCAGCTCCTGCAGCCGGTCCGCCGCCCTCCGGTAGAGCGTCCCTTCCGGGTACTGTCCGTCGGCGCCGATCTCGCCCGCCGGGATGCCCATCAGGACCTCGACGCCCTCCTCCACGCGGTCGATCTCGAAGATGCGGAACGCCCCCTCCCGCACCGCGTCCGCCACCTCGCCCTTCAGCATCAGGTTCCGGAGGTTCCTCCGGGGGATCAGCACGCCGTGCGTCCCGTCGAGCCCCCGGAGGCGGCACAGGTCGAAGAATCCCTCGATCTTCTCGTTCACGCCCCCGATGGGCTGCACCGCCCCGTTCTGGTCCATCGAGCCCGTGACGGCGATCCCCTGCCGCACCGGCACCCCGGCGAGAGCGGAGAGCAGTGCGTACAGCTCGGCGCAGGTGGCGGAATCCCCCTCGATCATCCCGTACATCTGCTCGAAGGTGACCGACGCGGTCAGGTTGATGGGCGCCTTCCCGGCGAACCGCCGCCCCAGGTAGTTGGAGAGGATGAGCACCGCCTTCTCGTGGATCTTCCCCGAGAGCTTGGTCTCCCGCTCGATGTTGAGCACGCCGCCCTTGCCGGCGTAGACGGTGGCGGTGATGCGGGACGGTTTCCCGAAGCTGTAGTCCCCCAGGTCGTAGACCGCCAGCCCGTTCACCTGGCCCGTCTGCGCGCCGTCGGTCTCGACGATCACCGTCCCCTCCGCGGCGAGGTCCCGCATCCGCTCCTCGATCCGGCTGTTCCGCACCGTCTTCGCCCGGAGCGCCTGCTCCACGTGCGCGGCCGACACCGCCTTCGCGCCCTCCTGTTCCGCCCAGTAGTGCGCCTCCCGCAGAAGGTTGGAGATGTCGCTGAACTTCGTGGAGAGCTTGTGCTGGTCCTCCGCCAGCCGGGAACCGAACGTCACGACGCGCGCCACCCCGGCGGCGTCGAAGGGAAGGAGCCGGTCCTCCCTCGCCTTGGTGGCGACGAAGGAGGCGTAGTTGTCCACGTTCTCCTCCGTCCGCTCGATCCGGTGGTCGAAGTCGGCCTTCACCTTGAACAGCTCCCGGTACTCCTCGTCCAGGTTGTACAGGAGGTAGTAGATTTCCGGGTTCCCGATCAGGACGATCTTCACGTCGAGGGGGATCGCCTGCGGCTTCAGCGCGGATGTGGTGATGAGCCGATACTGCTCCCACACGTCCTCGACCCTCACCTCCCGGTTCCGCACTGCACGCTTCAGGGCGTCGTAGGAGAAGATGTTCCGCAACAGGTCGAGGGCCGAGACGACGAGGAACCCGCCGTTCGCCTTGTGGAGCGCCCCGGCCTTGATCATCGTGAAGTCCGTGAGGGCCGCCCCCATCTGGAACTTGTGCTCGATGCGGCCGAAGAGGTTGTAGTAGGTCGGGTTGCTCTCGAACACGCACGGGGCCCCGTCCGACCCGCCGTTGTTGACGATGACGTTCACCGAGTACCGGGTGAAGCTCGGCTCCTGCTTCGCGAGCTTGAGGAAGGGCAGCGACGGGGCAGCCTCCTCCCCGCCCCCCTTGAAGTCCTCGAGGTTCGCCAGCACGTCCTCCCGCACCGCCTCCAGGTACGAAAGCAGCTTCGCGTTCCCCTCGTGGCTCTTCCGGATCTCCTCCATGCGGTTCCCCAGCACGGAGAGGGCGGCGTTCCGCTCCAGTTCCCTCAGGGCGTCCTTCGTCGCCTTGTCCTCCGCCTTGATGTTCCGGACCATGTCGTCCAGCCGCTCCTGGACCTGCCGGCCCCGATCCCGCATCTCGTGCTTCTTCTTCTCGTCGAGGGAGCCGTACTTCTCTTCCGTGAACGGCTCCCCGGCCTCGTCCACGGCGACGATCGTGAAGCCGGTGACCGTGGCGCGGACGCTGAACCCGTTCGACTCGGCCTCCTGCTCGAGCCCCCCGAAGAGCTCCTTCTGGCGTTTCTGGAACGCCTCCACGATCGCGCTCTTCTGCCGCTCGTACTCCTTCGACTCGAAGACCTTCGGGATGTCGACCCGGAGGGAGGAGACGAGTTCCGACATGTCCCGCTGGAACTCCACTCCCCTCCCGGGAGGAAGGGACAGGGCGATCGGCTCCTCGGGCTCCAGGAAATTGTAGACATACGCCCAGTCGGTGGGAACCGGCTCCGACTGCGCCTTCCGGGACACGAAGGCCCGGATGGCCGAGGTCTTCCCTGTCCCGGTCTCGCCGAGGACGTAGATGTTGTACCCCAGGCTGCGCATGTTCAACCCGAAGTCGATCGAATCGAGCGCTCTCTGCTGCCCGACGATCCGGGAGAGGGGGTCGACCTCCGCCGTGGTCCCGAAGCGGAACCGCTTCGGGTCGCAGGGATTTCCGAGCTCTTCGGGCGTCAACGGCCTGGACATGGCTACCCCCGGCAGGGATTGTTCGACCCGTACCTCACTGTACCCGGAAATCCACCCGGCTGTCCCGCAGCTTCTCCTTCCGCGCGGGAGGAAGGTCCTTCGGCTCGACGAGGAAGACCCGCTCCGGTTCCACCTTCCCCGGTGCGGCGATGCGTCCCCGCACCTGCGAGGCCCGCTCCATGGCGAGCTGCCGCAGGTCGTCGTCCGTCACCCGGATGTTCGTCAGCATCAGCTTCTCCATCTCCGGCACCGGGAGATCCTTCGCCATGCCGAGGAAGTTGCGCGGCTTGGGGAACTTCTCCTCCTTGTAGGCCCTCGCCAGGTATTTCGGGTACTCCGCCGCCTCGATGCGGACGTTGTCCAGGGGGGGCGCGGGCACCCCGGCCCGGGCGAGCTCCTCCACCTTCCGCGCCGCGACCTTCCGCCGGAAGACATGCTGCCGCAGCCCCTCCCGGTCCGCCTCCATGTCCACGTGCCCCTCGATCTCGAGCGTAAGGGCAGGGCGGTCGCGCAGGACCTTGACGATGTTTTCGAGCTTCCCCTCCCCGGCCGCGGGAACAGCCGATGAACCCGGCTCGAACTCGAGGTACGAAAGCTCCTCGCCTCCGCCCCCGAAGATCGCCCCCAGCAGCGCGAAGGGGGAGGTGGCGGCTTTGACCAGCAGGTTCCCGATGATCTTCCAGACGATCCCCCACACGCTGAACTTGGGGTCGTCGATCTGCCCGGTGACGGGAAGGTCGAGGTGGATCTCCCCCTTCCGGTCCTTCAGGAGCGCGACGGCCAGCCGGACCGGGAGCTTCGTCGCGTCGGGGCTGTCCACCGCCTCGCCGAACGTGAACTGGTCCATGAAGACCTTGTTCTCCGCGTCGAGCTTCTTCCGTTCGATGTGGTATTTCAGGCTCAGCGACAGCTTTCCCTTCTGGATACGATACCCTGCGTACCGGCCGGAATAGGGGGAGAGCGCAGAGAGGTCGATATCCCGGAATTCGGTCCGGATGTCGAGGAACAGGTTCTCCGCCAGCGGGTTGATCTTCCCCTGGATCTCGACGGGCGCGCCCACGCCCAGCTTCCCCTTCAGGTCGACGTCGGCGAGGATCGCCTCCTCGGAGGACAGACCGGTGACGCGTCCGCCGATCTCCACCAGTTTCGCGGAGTAGTTCGGCCGGATGTACTGGTCGCTGAACTGGATCGTTCCCCCCTGGAGCGTCAGCGCGTCGATCCGCACGGGGACCGGGGTGCCGGTCGCGTTGTCGCCCCGGGCCGTGGCCGCGGGAGGTGCGGGGGGAGAGGCCGGAGGCGCCGCGGCGTTGTCCTGCGCCGCACCCTCCCTCGCGACGATTCCCTGCACGTTCAGCGTTCCGTCCGGGTTCACGATGATCCGGGAGTAGAAATCGGCAAGGGAGATCTCCCGGATGGCGACCCGCGTGGGGTTGTACCCGAACTCCACGCCGCCGAAGTGAAGGGTGCCGAATTTCAGGAAATCCTCTTTCCGGGCCTTGTCCAGCGAGGAGAAGTCGTTCACGGACACCTCCCCGCGGAAGGTGGCCCGCGGGGGCGCGCCCTTCGGCGCGTCGACCGTGACGTCCCCCTCCGCCGATACAGATCCCCCCGTCAGGAGGATCTTCACCCTCTCCGTGTAATAGGGCTGCATCCGTCCGATCGGAACGGTCTTCGCCGCCAGTTTCCCACCCATCGAAAAAGGGTCGAGGGTGAGGGAACCCGCCAGGGAGAGGCTGCCTTCCTTGTCGTACCCGGCGGAGAAGGTGAACTTCCCCTTCCGGTTCTTCTCCGTGGCGACGTTCTCCGCTCGGAGCCGGATCCTGTCGAAATGAAGCTCGACGGGCGGATCGGTGGATTGATCCCCGAACCGGACGCTATACCGGTCGACCGCAACCTTTTTCAGCGTGGCGACCCATACCTTCTCCGGCTCTCCCCTCCCGACCTCGCCCTTCCGAAGCAGACCGAACGGGGTCGGCGTCGGAGTCGCATCGGGAAGGAGCCGGGCGACGTTCAGTTCACCCCCCGCGGAACGCCGGAGGGCCAGCGAACCTTTCGTCGTGGCGATTTCCCCCACCACGACCTGCTTCCGGTCGATGTCGATGTCCGCCCCCGTGATCGCGAACTCGGGTACGCTGAGGAAATCCTCCTTCTCCTCCCGCTGCCGCAGCCGCAGTCCCGCGATCCGCGACGCGAGCCCGGCCAGCCGGAACTCCGTCTTTCCTTCGGCGCTTTCGAAGCGGTATCCGGTCCGGGCGCCAAAGATCCCGCCGGTGACGTCGAACCGCACGGCCTCCGCGTAATACGGTGAATATTTTTTCAGGACCAGGTTGTCGATGGCGACCGAACCTTCCGATGCGACGGGGGAAAGGGAAAGGGTCCCTTTCAGGTCGAAGGACTCCGCGGACTCCGTGGAGAAGGACACCCGGGCGTCGGCCTTCTTCCCCTCCTCGGTTGTCAGGCGGTCCGCCTCGATGCGGATTATTCCCAGGGCAGTCCGGAAGGGCGTCCCCCGGGAGGCATCGGAGAACCGGACCTTTCCGCCGGAAAGGCGGATCGATTCCACCGAGATCGCGCCCCCGGGTTCTTTCCCCGTGGACACGGAAGGCGTCCCACCTACGGATCCTGTCGACGTATTTTCCTTTTCTTTTTGGGGAATTAATACCATAAGGTTCAACGTTCCGTTCCGGTCGAGCGCGGCGTCGATCTCCGGGTCCTTCACCGTGATGTCGGCGAGGTGGAAATCCCGGGCGACCACGTCGGACGGGTTGAGCGCAACGTGGACCAGCGGAATCCAGACCATGGGAGTCTTGTCGCTCCCCAGGATGCGTACCTCCCGGAGGCTCGCCTCCCCCTCCACCCGGAGGGCGGGTGGTTTGTCCCTGTATGCGATGTAGGTAACCACCACCTTCAGGTCGAGGAATGCGGAAGGGACCTCGTACTTCCGTCGGACGGGCAGGTATTCGAGGTATTGCGTGATGTCGAGGTTCGCCACGTTCAGGTTGAGCACGGTCTCGCGCGTGTCGTGCAACGGCCGGGTCTTCCCGTGGAAGGAGACCGTCTTGCCGTTGACCAGGGCGGAGAAGGAGGGCTGGGTGAACAGTTCGACGTAATGCGGCATGTTCGACAGGAACGGGATCGCGATCCGGATCTCCCGCACCTCGTGCCGGGTCTTCTTCGGGCCGTCGTCGAAGTCCACGCTCCCGTCCACGATCCGGATGTTGTTAAAGGAAAACCTGAAGGGTTTGGATTCCTCCTTCGGTTTTTTCGAGAATTCCACGATCAGATCATTGAAGTTATATGAACCGTCCGGCCTCCGGATGATGTTCACATAGGGGCGCGTGAAACGGACCTCCCGCAGAACGGGTCCGCCCCGATAGATGGAGGCAAGCTGCAAGTCCGTGTGTATCTCGCCAGCGGAGACCCAGGTCCCGGTCCCGTCCCGTTCCGCGATCGAGAGGTCCCGTACGGTGACGGACAGGTCGAAGGGATTGATCCGGACTTCCCGGATCGTCGCTTTCCGGTGGAGGCTTTCGGTGAGGGTTTTCGACAGGGTGTTCCTTAGTATCCCGGGAAGGACCAGGAAACCGAACAGGGTGTAGGCGAGGAGTACGGCGACTCCCGCTATCGTTCCCTTCCGGAGGGAGGGACTCGAGCGGGCTCGCGTGACCCGGTCCATGGCGATTCCCCTCCCTGGTTTCGCGGTCTCCCACCCCCATATGATACATCCACGAAAATCAATGGAGACATGCCGTTTACGCGGCATCCTCCATCGCGGGGGAATATCTTCCGTACCGGGCCGCACCGTTCAGTTTCGACCGGCGAAGGAACGCCGCCTGCGCCGCCGCGACGTTTGCCCCATCCCCTTTCCAGGCCTTCAGCACCGGGTCCTGCAGCGCCCTCCCGTAGGAGAAAGCGAGCTCCCAGGGGTGCGCTCCCTTCGCGTTCATCGCGCTCAGGTGTTCCGTCGCCTGCCGCGGGGTCTGACCCCCGGAGAGGAAAACGATCCCGGGCACCGCCGAGGGGACCACCCTCCGGAGCGTCCGGACCGTCGCCTCGGCCACCTGCTCCACGCCCGCCTGGACCGGGCACTTCTTTCCGGAGATGACCATGTTGGGTTTCAGGAGGGTCCCCTCGAGGTGAACCCGGTGGTCCGCCAGTTCCCCGTAGACCAGGGACAGCGCCTCCGTGGTCACCTCCTCGCACCGCTCGATCGGGTGTCCCCCGTCCATCAGGACCTCCGGCTCCACGATGGGGACGAGCCCCGCCTCCTGGCACAACGACGCGTACCTCGCCAGGGCGTGCGCGTTCGCCCTGAGGCAGCAGGAGGTCGGGATCCCGTCACCGATGTCGATGACCGCGCGCCACTTGGCGAACCGGGCGCCCTGCTCGCGGTATGTCGCGAGGCGCCCCCGCAGACCGTCCAGCCCCTCGGTGATCTTCTCCCCCGGAAATCCAGCCAGATCCTTCGCCCCCGCGTCCACCTTGATCCCGGGAACGATGCCCCGCCTTGCAAGAAGCCGCGGAAAGGGGGTCCCGTCGCGGGTATTCTGCCGCATCGTCTCGTCGAAGAGGATGACGCCGCTGATGAAGTCGTCGATGCCGGGGGCCGTGAACAGCAGTTCCCTGTAAGCCCGCCGGTTTTCCTCCGTGGAGGAAAGCCCTATGGTGCCGAACCGCTTTTCGATGGTGGGTGCGCTTTCGTCCGCCGCGAGAATACCCTTTCCGGGTGCCACGAGGGATCGTGCGACCGCTTCGATTTCGCCTCTGTTCATCTTCCGGACCTCCGCATTCCCTTCGGTAGGGTTCGCCACGCGCTACAATGAAAAGATTCCCGCCATGACGCCGTGGATTCAGGTACCGGCATGGGTCGGCAACCCACGGACCGGCGGCACCATCTACAGGGAAGGCGGGGGAGACTTGGGACGGAGGGGAATCAGGATGTCCGGACGGAAGGAAGATCCGGTTCTGGTCTATTCCACGGAGCGCGGGCTGGTCTGCCCGTTATGCCGTCTTCCCGCAGCGAAGTGCCTCTGCCGGAAGGAGGCGCCCCCCCCGAAGGGCGACGGTGTCGTTCGTGTCCGCCGGGAGACGAACGGCCGAAGGGGGAAAACGGTGACCACCGTGGAGGGGGTTCCTCTCCCGGGCGGCGCCTTGCGCGACCTCGCCACGGAACTGAAGCGCCGCTGCGGGACCGGGGGCACGTTGAAGGACGGGGTGATCGAAATCCAGGGGGATCACGGGGAATCCATCGTCGCCGAACTGACCCGGAAAGGATTCACCGTGAAACGGACCGGGGGTGGAAAATCTTGACCGCCATTTCGCGGGAACACTCCGTGGCGCGGATGCTGCCCGACGTGACGATGACGGCCGGGGATGGTCGGGTTGTGAATCCGGGCGACTATCGCCACCGGAAGCACCTGGTGCTGATCCTCCTTCCGGATCCGCCCGTCGCCTCCGGCACCCCGGTTCTGCCTTCCCTTTCCGCGCGGTACGCGGAGTTCGCCGGGGAGAACGCGGAGGTCCTGGCGGTGTTTCCCGCCTTCCCGCCGGATTCCCCCGCTCCCGACCGCTACCCTTTTCCGGTTCTCGAGGATCGGGATGGAACGTTGTCCAATACGCTGTCGGAACGGCGCGTGCCCGGAATCCCGCGGTCCACGGTGTACGTGGCCGACCGGTACGGGGAGATCTTCCGGTCCTTCGACGTCGCGGTGGGGGATCCCCTCCCGCTGGAGGAGCTCCTCTCCTGGATCCGATTCCTCGAGCGCCTCTGCCCGGAGTGAGGCGTCCCGGACGAACCGGCGTAGGTTGCGCCGGTGGAACCCGGTGTCACCGGAGGCGCACTTTCCTTCCGTCCGACACGGTGTCGCCGGGGTGAAGGACGACCGTCTCCCCTTCCGCAAGTCCCGACAGAACCTGGGCGGCGAGCCCGTTCCGCTTCCCCGCCTCCACCGGACGGATCTTCGCGCGGCCCTTCTCCACCACGTAGACGGCGAACCGGTCCCCGGATCGGAAGACCGCCCCGGCCGGGACCTGCAGCACCTCCTTCTCCTCCCAAAGAATGAAGCTTGCTTCCAGCCGGTACCCGTCCCCGATCTTCCCCCATCGATCGCGCGGCGATGTGAAATCCACGATCACCAGGACCCGCTGCTCCTCCACCCCGAGTGCGGATACCTTCGTGAATCCGACGGGCTCAACCACCCGGACCTTCCCTTCCAGAAGGCCCTCGCCCCCCCAGCGCTCGAAGCGCACCGGGGTGCCGGGGTGGATCCGCACCGCGTCCGCGGAGAGGACGTCCACCTCGACCTCGAGCCGGCCGGGGTCCCCCACGTCCAGCAGCGGAGTCCCCGCCGGGACGACGCCTTCGCTCTCGTGGCGCACCGCCAGCACCCTGCCCGCGATTGGCGACCGGACGATCATCTTCTCGCGTCCTTTTCCCCCCGACTCGCCGGCCCTGGTCAGGGCTGCCTTCGCCGCTTCCACCTCGTGCCGTGCGGCGTCGGCCGCTTCCGTCGCGGATCCCTTCTCCGCACGGGCGCGCTTGGCCTCCGATTCGACCTGCTCCAGGGTGTCCCTGGGAGTCAGCCCGGCCTCCGCCAGTTTCCGCGTCCGGTCGAGCCGGGCCACTGCGTATTCTTCCGACGCGGCCGCCTCGCGGACCCTCTCCCCGGCCGCCCGGAGGGCTGCCTCCGCCGTGGCCGCCCGGGCTTCGGCGATGGCGCGGGTCCGCGGGTCGAGCGCCTCCGCCCGCAACGGTTCCAGGGTCGCCAGCGCCTGGCCCTTGGCGACGGGATCCCCGACCTCGAGCCCCACCCGCCTCGCGTACCCGGCGACCGGCGCGGAAATGACGAACCGCTCCAGAAGGCGGGTCTTCCCCTCCTCGTCCACGGTGACCCGCAGGGGGCCTCTTGAGACGGTCGCCGTGTCGACGGGGACGGGGCGCGGCAGGAACGCCCACACGATGGCCAGGGTCGCGAGGAGAAGCAGGGCCGCAAGCAGGATGCGCTGTCTCCAGGGCATGGTTAGTGTCCCGTCACTCCCTCGCCTTCAGGACCGCCACCAGGTCGAGGTGGTCGAGGCGGTGCCGCACCAGCAGTCCCGAAAACAACGCGGAAACGACCACCACCAGGGCCGCGAAGCCGTAGCTGGATGCGGCCATGACCAGCGGTACCCGGTAGAGGTCGGACTTCATCTGCTCCGCGATGTACGCCGCCAGCCCCTGTGCGATGAGAAACCCCACCGGAATCCCCGCGGTGGTCAGGACGCCGATTTCCCCGAGCAATATGTACGAGATCTCTCCCCGCGTGAATCCCAGCACCCGCAGGCTCGCCAGCTCCCGGCTCCGCTCGGAAAGGGCGATCCGGGCGCTGTTGTACACCACGCCGAACGCGATGGTGCCGGCGAGCAGCGTGATGACGAAGGTGAACAGGAGCAGCGTCCCTCCCATGGTCTCGTAGAAGCTGCGGATCGCGTCCTCCCGCACCACCGTGCCCGCCACGCGGGGCATCTCCCTGAGGGCATCGTACACCTTCCCGCGGTCCTCGCGGTCTGCGGATAGAAAGGCTCCCGAGATCGCGTTCCCCTCCCCGAGGAGGCGGTTGAGGGCGTCCAGTTCCATGTATGCGTTGATCCCGAAATATTCCCCGACCAGTCCCGCCACCCGCACATCCCGGACGGGCCGGCTTCCCTCCAGGACCTCGATTGTGACCTTGTCCCCCGGTCGCACGCCGAGGCGGTCCGCGAGATAATCCGTGAGGACGACCCCTTCCGCGGGCATCCGCAGGGGACGGAGCCGGGTGTCCAGGACCCGGTGCAGGTTCCCCTCGCGCGGGAATCCCTGGACAGAAATCCGCCAGCTCCGGTGTCCGTGGCGGATCCTCGCGGAGACCGACCGGAACGGCTCCCCGTGGCGTATGCCGGGAAGGCTGCGGAGCTCCGACAGCGCCCTGGCCGATGCGGGCTCGAGGAAGGAGACGGTCAGGTCCTCCCGCTGCGACAGCCGGAACTGCGTGTCGACCATGAACCCCACCGCATCCTCCTGGACGTTCCCCAGCATGAGGATGGCGCATGCGAAGCCGATTCCGAGGATCGACAGGGCCGCCTTCGCCGGCCGGCGTCCCAGGTTCCGGGCGATCATCCGCGCAGGCTGGGAAAGGATCCGCCGCAGCCCAAGCCGCTCCGCCAGCGTTACCCGGAACCGCTCCGGCGCCTCCGCGCGCATGGCCTCCGCGGGAGGGAGGAGCGCCGCCTTGCGCACCGCCTGCACCGCCCCCAGCACGGCGGAAGCGACGCTGACGATCCCCGCCGAAACCGCCACGACGGGGCGCAGCTCGTAGTGCAGGTACGGGAAGCTGTAGAAGGCCATGTACATGCGCGTCATGCCCCTTCCGAGCCATGCCCCGGCAACGAGCCCACCCGCCACCCCGACGATCACGATCAGGACGATCAACTTCACGTAGTGCCATCCCACGTCCGTGCTGGAATAGCCGAAGGCCTTCAGGATACCGATCTGGTCCCGTTGCAGGCTGACCAGGCGGCTCACGACCACGTTCAGGAGGAACGCGGCCACCCCCAGGAAGATGACGGGGAAGATCGAGGCGAGGGTGCCCAGCTGCCGGAACTCCTCGGTCAGGTACCGGTGGGACACCTGGTCGTCCCGCGAGTACGCACCGAGCCCGCCGTACTGCGAGAGCAGTCGATCGATCCGATCGATCACGTCCTGCTGGGAGGCGCCCGGCGAGAGGGTCGCGAGGAGGTCGTTGAAGGCTCCCTCCATCCCGTATGCGGCGGCAAGGCTCTTCCGCCCCATCCACAGCACGCCGTACCGCTTGTGATCGGGAAAGATCGATCCCGGGGCGACCTGGTACACGTATTCCGGCGTCAGGCCGACTCCGACGATCCGCAGGCTCTTCCGCTTCCCGTTGATGACCGCCCCGATCCGGTCTCCGGGATTCAGCCGGTGCGCCAGGGCGAAGGCGTCGCTCGCCACCACCTCGTCGTCCCGCCCCGCGGCGACGGACCGCCCCTGCTTCAGGTACAACCCGTTCAGCAAAGGTTCGGCGCCGTCCGGCACGGATACCAGCAGGCCGCGCACCGGCTCCGGGAATCCCGCCACGTCGAGGTTCGCCGTCGCCACGACGCGCGTCTCCACGCGGTCCACCCCGGGAATCGCCCGTGCAGCGTCGGACAGGCTCTCGGGGGCCCGTTTCAGGGGCGCGAATACCTCGGCGAACCGGTAGTCGCGGTAGAAGACCGCACGCGTCTCTCTCAGGGAGTCCAGGGTACTGAGGGAGATAACGAAGGTGGCGACGCCGCTGACGATGACCATTGCGATGGCGAGGGCCTGCCCCTTCATCCCCCAAAGGTCCCGAAGCAGCATCCGGCGCAGCGCCTTCATGGGCTCACCACCGCATCTCCCGCGCCGACTTCTTCCGCTCGTTCCGCGTCGCCGAGTGGATGACCCCCGAGGTGACCCGGATCACGCGGTCCGCCATCTCCGCGATGTCCGCGTTATGGGTGATCAGCGCCATGGTGGTCCGGAGCTCCCGGTTGACCCGCTCCAGCGCCTCGAGGACGACGATGCCGGTGGCGGCGTCCAGCGCCCCCGTCGGCTCGTCGCACAGCATCACCAGCGGGCGCTTGGCGATGGCGCGGGCGATCGCCACGCGCTGCTGCTCCCCGCCGGAGAGCTGCGCCGGGAAATGGTCCAGCCGGTCCGCGAGCCCTACGCGCGCCAGGGCCTCTTCCGGCGGCATCGGCTCCGCCGCGATGTCGGTCACCACGGCGACGTTTTCCAGGGCGGTCAGGCTGGGGATGAGGTTGTAGAACTGGAAGACGAACCCGACGTGGCGCCGGCGGTATTCGGTGAGCTCCCGCTCCGTCGCGCGCGTCAGGTCCTTCCCGCGGTATTCGACGGATCCGCCCGTGGCGGTGTCCAGGCCACCGAGGATGTTGAGGAGGGTCGACTTGCCGCTGCCGGAGGGGCCCAGGAGGACGACCAGCTCCCCGGGGTAGAGGTCGAGGTCCACGCCGCGGAGGGCGTGCACCTGCACCTCCCCCATTTGATACACCTTGGTGACGCCTCGCGCCCGGAAGACGGGTTCTTCTGCCGTGGGCCGGTCCGCCGCTTCCGTCCCCGCTTCCCTCATGGCGCCGTCCCCGCTGCTACCCGTGCTGCGTTGCCCGATGCGTCCGTACGACGACGACACGCGCTCCTGCCTCCATTCTCTGGAGGGGGGGGCGTGGAGTCAAGCGAAGGAAGGTCTCAACAAAAAGGGCCGGAGGTTTCCCCCCGGCCCGTCGGTCTGCGGCTGGAAATTCCCGGATCGCGTTGCCCTACTCGTAGACGCCCGCGCCCGCCAGAACGTTCTTCCCCGGCACGCGATAGACGTAGGTGACCTTCTTCCGCGGCTTCGGGTCCCCCGGATTGATCCACATGTACTCGACCCACCCTTCTCCCTTCCCCTTCGCCACCCCCACCATCTCCACGAAGAGGAGCTTCCCGGGGTCGCCCTTGTCCTTCATGTCGAGGACGTTCTTCCCGATCAGCGCCGGGCTCATGGGGTGGGCGATCATCTTGCCGTCGAGGTCCATCAGGAACACGTAGGTGTCCTTCCACACGAACTTGCCGTCCTTCTTGTTGACCTCGGCGATCGCGGCCTCCACCCCCTGGTCCGCGGCCATCTTGCCCGCTTCCTTGGTCTTGGCCACGCACTCGTCCTTCGTTGCACCATCTGCCGCCATCGCGACGCCCGCGAGGCACAGGATGACCGCGATGCCCATTGCGACCTGCGTGAATTTCTTCATCCGTCGTCCTCCTTTCGGTAATTGAGAAAACGTTGGTATCCGAACTGCCGCCCGGCTGCTGCCCAACCGCATAGATGGCCCGTATGGGATTACTGTACCAGAAGACCGCGCCTTGCAACCGGTCCGGTGCAATCATTTCCGCGCAGGTGCGGAGGGGGCGGGGTCAGACGGTCCGGAAGTGGTCGCACAGGAGCGCGGCAACCTTCCGGGACAGCAGGAGGCCGACGTGGGATGCCCGGACGACCGCCGCCCGCGCCCCTTCCACACGCGTCTCCTCCACCCGGACCATGCCGTCGTGGGGCTTTGCGATCCCGAGGAGCATCCCGGTCCCGAGCGGAAGGTCCCCCGCGACAACCAGCAGTTCCCTTCCCCCGGGCCATCGGGGGGCCCTCTCCACGATCCCGTCGCACGCCACCGTACCCATGACCCACCGTCCCGCGCCGTGCCGGGCGAGTTTCCTCCCCACCGTGCTCCCTGCCATCGGCGTCCCCAGCATCGCCACGCGGCCGGGGCGGGAAAGGTCCCCCTCCTCGAGCATCCGGGCGATCACGATACCCCCCAGGCTGTGCCCGACGAGGTGCACCCGCGCGCCACCCGCCTCCTCGACGGCGTCCCGGAGTGCCTTCGCCGCCTTCGAGAGATCGCCGCGCCAGGATGGGTACCGGAAATAGACCGGCCGGAAACCGGCCTGTGCCAGCCGACCCCCCAGCACGCGCATCTCGCTGCCCATCATCCAGAGCCCGTGGACCAGAACGACGGGATCGCCGCCCCGGCGGCCCCGGTTTTCCTTGCCCGCCATGCCGCCCTCCCGGCCGGGATTATACCCCATCGTGTGGTGATAGACTGGCCCGGTGACCGGACACGTAACCCTGCCGACATGGGCACTGGCCGCTCTCCTGCTGCTCGCGGCCCTCGGCGCCGTCGACCGCCTCCTCGTTCCCGGGGCCCGCTGGTTCGTCCGGCGGCGCGTCACTATCGTGCTGGAGGAGATCGGCAAGCGCCTGCACCTCGAGATCCGCCCCTTCGCCCTCACGAAGCGCCAGGTCCTCGTCGACCGGCTTGTGTACGACCCGAAGGTCCTCGAATCCGCGTGGGAGTACGCGCGGGAGAAGGGGGTTCCGAGGGAGATCGTGATGTCCGACGTGCGCAAATACGCGGCGGAGATCGTCCCCGCCTTCAACGCGTACGTCTACTTCCGGGTCGGATACTGGCTCGCCCGGCGCGCTGCACGCGCGCTGTACCGCGTCCGCACGGGGTTCACCGACGAGGAGGGGCTCTCCCGGGTGGACCCGAAGGCGAGCGTCGTGTTCGCGATGAACCACCGCAGCAACATGGATTACATACTCGTCGCGTATCTCGCCGCAACCCGGACGGCCCTCTCCTACGCCGTCGGCGAATGGGCGCGGATCTGGCCGCTCCAGACACTCGTGCGGTCGATGGGTGCGTACTTCATCCGCCGCGACTCGCGGAACCCCCTCTACCGGGTGGTGCTGGAGCGGTACGTGGCCATGGCCACGGAGGGCGGCGTCGTCCAGGCGATCTACCCGGAGGGCGGCCTGACGAAGGACGGCGCGCTCCGTCCGCCCCGGCTCGGCCTGCTCGACTACATGACCCGTTCCTTCGACCCGTCCGCCGGCCGGGACATCGTCTTCATCCCGGTGGGGATCAATTACGACCGTACGTTCGAGGACCGCAGCCAGGTGCTCGCCTCTGCCGGGGGGATCCCCCGGCCTGGGATCGCAGCGGTCGCCTCCACCTCGCTCCGTTTCGTTCTCCGGAACCTCTCCCTGATGCTTCGCGGCCGGTGGCACCGCTTCGGATACGCCTGCGTCAATTTCGGTTCCCCCCTTTCAATGCGGGCGTTCTGCAGGGAGCGGGGGATCGACCCGCGGGCCCTCTCGCGCGAGGACCGTTTCCGGGAGGTGGAGGCTCTGGCCGCGGCGCTGATGGGAGCCGTGGGGAAGGTGATCCCCGTTCTCCCGGTTCCCCTCGTGGCCACCGTCTTCCTCCGGGAACCGGCGGTGCGGCGCAGCGAACTGGAGCTGAAGGCGGAGGCGCTCCGGCTGATCGGGGAGCTGGAGCGGGCGGGGGCGCACGTATACATCCCGCGGGCGGACCAGGATTACGCCGTCACCGTGGGGCTGCGGATGCTCACCCTGAGGAAACTGGTAGCAGAATCGGACGGTCTCTACGCCGCGGTGCCGGGAGAGGTCCCACTCCTCTCGTACTACGCCAACTCGATCCGCCATCTCCTCTCGGAAGACATCCGCCCCTGTTAGAATGGTCCGACAGCACCGGATACCGGCAGACACGGGAGAGGCCGCGATGAAACACCAGGGGCACGAGCAGCTGGCGCAGGACCTGAAAACGTACGGGATCCTGAACCCGGAGGCGGTATGGTGGAACCTTCCTCCTTCCGCCCTGGTCGAATTCTCCCTGCGCCGCAGGGAAGGACACCTTGCGGAAACCGGCCCCCTCGTCGTGCGAACCGGGGAGTACACGGGCCGTTCCCCGAATGACCGGTTCTTCGTCCGGGAACCGTCCAGCGAGCCGCGCATCGGGTGGGGGAAGGTGAACCGGCCGTTCGACCCGGAGAAGTACGAATCCCTCCGGGCGCGCCTTCTCGCCTACCTGGAGGGGAAGGAGCTCTTCGTACAGGATTGCTACGTGGGGGCCGACGCGGAGCACCGGCTTCCCGTCCGCGTCGTCACCGAGACGGCGTGGCACAGCCTCTTCGCCCGGAACATGTTCCTCCCCGAACCGGACCCGGAGAGGCGGTCCCGCATCGCACCGGGATTCCTGGTTCTCAACATCCCCGGGTTCCATTCCCGTCCGGAGATGGACGGGACCCGCTCGGAGGTCTTCATCCTCATCCACTTCGGCAGGAAGGAGATCCTGATCGGCGGGACGCTGTACGCGGGAGAGATCAAGAAATCCCTCTTCACCGTGATGAATTACCTTCTGCCGGGGAGCGGCGTCCTGCCGATGCACTGCGCCGCCAACTACGGGAAGGGCACGGACGACGTGGCGGTCCTGTTCGGGCTGTCCGGCACCGGGAAGACCACCTTGTCCGCCGACCCGAAGAGAACGCTGGTCGGGGACGACGAACACGGGTGGAGCGACCGGGGAGTGTTCAATTTCGAGGGGGGCTGCTACGCCAAGGTCATCAAGCTGTCCCTGGAGGCGGAACCGGAAATCTACCGGACGACCCGGATGTTCGGGACGATCCTGGAGAACGTCGCCATGGACACGTCGACCCGGAAACTCGACCTGGACGACGCGTCGCTCACGGAGAACACCCGCGCTTCCTACCCGCTTGCCTCGATCCCCCGCGTGGCGGCGGAAGGGGCCGTCGGGCATCCGAGGCACATCGTCATGCTGACGGCAGACGCGTTCGGGGTTCTCCCGCCGATCGCCGCGATGACCCCAGAGCAGGCCATGTACCATTTCCTTTCGGGATACACCGCGAAGGTGGCCGGGACGGAGCGCGGCGTCGTCCATCCGGAAGCCACGTTCAGCACCTGTTTCGGCGCCCCGTTCATGGCGCTCCACCCGTCCGTGTACGCCGGGCTCCTGGGGGAGAAGATCGCCCGTCGCAAGGTCCGCGTCTGGCTTCTGAACACCGGCTGGACCGGAGGACCGCCGGGCGTGGGGCACAGGATCCGCCTCCCGTACACGCGCGCCATGCTGAACGCCGCCCTCTCGGGGAAGCTCGACGGGGTGGAAACGCGCCAGGACCCGTTCTTCGGCCTCCTCGTCCCGACATCCTGCCCCGACGTTCCGCCGGACATCCTCGACCCCCGCACCACCTGGCGCGACGCGGGCGCCTACGACACCCAGGCCCGGAAGCTGGCCGGAATGTTCGACGAGAACTTCGCGCAGTTCCGGGAGCACGTCTCCGCCGATGTGCGGGCCGCCGGAGTGCGCACCGGGTAACCTGCATTCCCGTTTTCGATTCCTCCCCCCGGGGGTCCCATGCCAAAGCGCGACGGCATCCGCAAGGGGCTGATCATCGACTCCCGCCCGATCATCATCGGGCCGGCGTGCGGGTTCGACGTGGACGCGATCCAGCGGGGAGAGGGCCGCCAGGAGTTCCAGGACACCATGGCACGGCGCGGTACGTAGCCCCACGCCCGTATCACGGGCTGAACCGGGTTAGATCTTGCAGGGGAGGGAACGGGGCGGCTCAGCCCGGGGTACGCTTCCGCACGGGGATCCAGCGGCTTTCGCGAAGGATGTAGACCCGGTCCTGCGTGATCTTCAGGACGGCGGCGCCGTGGTACCGCATCAGGTGCCGGGTTTCCTCCCCGGTGATCCATGACGCCGCGACGCGCTTCCATTCCTTCATCGCATCGCAGTGCACGTAGGCCAGCAGGGGAAGCCAGAGCGACAGCAGGATGGCCAGCGTGCACGCCGCCGCCACGGCGAGGCGCCTCATCATGTATAGGTGTCCGGACCGTTCCATGCCGGGAAATAGTGCACCGTGCATGCCACCGTCGGCGCCGGATATTCCTGACTGTTTCCGGATGGTTTCGATGGGGGGGCCGGGCCGGAGGGAAAAACTTTCCCCTTTTTTTCCGGTCCCACAACCATGGATGGGTAAAAAAAAGGCCCCTCGCCCGGAAGGCCGAAGGGCCTCGTTTTCTTAGTATTACAGGTATTACAGGGAGCCCAGCGCCCCCGCGCTCACTTTCCGCGCTGGAACTCCTCCATGAAGCGGGCGAGCGTGTCCACCCATTCATAGGAGACGGCGTTGTAGGCGGAGACGCGGATTCCGCCAACGGAACGGTGGCCCTTCAGCCCCACCATCCCGCGCTTCCTGGCCTCGGAGAGGAACTGCTCCTCGAGTTCCGGGCCGGGAAGCCGGAAGACCACGTTCATGACGGAACGGCTCTCCTTCTCCACGGGCGAACGGAAGAACCGTGGATTCCCGTCGATCACGCCGTACAGCCGCGCCGCCTTCCTGCGGTTCACCTCCTCCATCCGGGCGAGACCGCCTTGCCCCTTCAGCCAGGAGAGGACATTGCGGACCATGTAGACGCCGAAGGTGGGCGGGGTGTTGTAGAGGGATTTGTTCTCCGCGTGGGTGCGGAACTGGAAGATCTTGGGGATGTCCTTCCTTCCCCTCTCCACCAGCTCCTTCGAAACCACGACCACGACCACGCCCGAAGGACCGATGTTCTTCTGGGCGCCGGCATACACCAGCCCGAACTTCGTCACGTCGAAGGACCGCCAGAGGAAGTCGCTCGACATGTCGGCCACCAGCGGGACGGCCCCGGTATTCGGGAAACCGCGGGTTCCGTCGACGTTGAACTCCACCCCGTGGATGGTCTCGTTGGAGGTGATGTGCAGGTATGCCGCCGCGGGATCGACCTTCACCTCGGAGGGCGCGGGCACACGCGTGTAGCTCTTCTCCTTCCCCTCGCCGGTGCCCAGGCTCTGGACCGCCACGCCGGCGCCGAACATCGCGGAGACCATCTTCGCCTCGCCCAGCGCCTTTTCGCCCCACGCGCCCGTGATGAGGTATTGGGCCGTGCTCCCCTTCTCCAGGAGGTTCATGGGGATCTGGGCGAACAGGGTCGTGGCGCCTCCCTGGAGCAGAAGGATCTCGTAGCCCGCCGGCACGCCGAGCAGTTCCCGGACGAGGGCGATTGCCTCGTCGTGGACCGCCTCGTACTCCTTGCCGCGGTGGCTGTGCTCCATCACCGACATGCCGCTCCCGGAAAAGTCGAGGAACTCCTCCCGGGCCCGTTCGAGCGCCGGAAGAGGGAGTGCGGCGGGTCCTGCGTTGAAATTGATCTTTCGGCTCATCGATGTCCTCGCCGGGCGCGGGGGATTTCCGCGGATCGCGCCTCGCATCCGGCCGCGGCCGGCCTGCCGGTTCCTGCACGGGATCGACTCATTTTTCCAATCCGGGGCCGCACCGTCAAGGTGAATCTCCGTGGCGGGCGATGCGGTGCCCGGGGCTGGCGGAATGGCGGCATCCCCGACGAAGGGGTTGAATATTTCCATCGTTGAAATATCTTGGGGGGAAGGGTTCCATCTTCCCCGGGTATCGGGTATAAGGAGGATCGCATGCCCACGTATTCCTTCAAATGCGCGAAGTGCGGCAAGACGTTCCGGGAGATCCTCTCCTTCCGGGAGTACGAGGAAGGGAAACGGAAATGCCCGAAGTGCGGGAGCGGCAAAATCGTCCAGCTCCTGGAGCCGTTCTACGCAAAGACATCCAGAAAATCGTAGCCTTGGCCGGCCGGGTGCGGCGATCCCGTCCGAGGACCGGGAGACGATCCGGCGCCGGATCCTCGCCTGCCTCGCGGATGGGCCCCTGACCGCGAAGGAGCTGTCGTCGGCCGTCGGCAGGCGCGAGAAGGAGATCGGGGAACACCTGGAGCACCTCCGCAAAAGCCTCCGTGCGGCCGGCCGCCGCCTGGTGCAGATTCCGGCCGCCTGCAGGGATTGCGGATTCCTGTTCCGGAAGCGGGACCGGCTCCGGGGGCCTGGGCATTGCCCTCTCTGCAGGGGCGAGTCGATCGCCGACCCCTCCTTCCGCGTGGAGGGGGGTTGAGGCTGCACAAAAAACCGGCATTGTGACCGGGCCACGGAAGGAACGGGCAGGGACGGGCCGGACCGGGCGACCCTATCCATCGACGTCAATTCCCAACAGCCTGCTCCACATCCTTTCCACAGCGCCTGTTGAAAAACCGCCCCCGGGCGGGACGGACACGGCGGGCGGGGAAAATTGTGTATGCAGTATACATATCCGGTCGGGAAGTATGGTATAGTTCCCGGCAATGCTTTCGGCATGAACCCACTTCACATCCCCAAGGAGGAAGGCCATGGCAAGGAAGAAGATTGCGATCATCGGTGGCGGTCAGATCGGGGGCGTGCTCGCACAGCTTTGCGCCCTGCGCGAACTCGGCGACGTCGTGCTGTTCGATATCGTCGAGGGAATGCCCCAGGGGAAATGCCTCGACATCGCCGAGGCGGCGCCGGTCGACAGCTTCGACATCTCCCTCAAGGGGACCAACAACTACGAGGACATCAAGGGGTCCGACGTCGTCATCGTGACGGCGGGCCTCCCCCGCAAGCCCGGGATGAGCCGCGACGACCTGATCGAGGTCAACTCCAAGATCATGAACCAGGTCGCCGAGGGCATCAAGAAGTACGCCTCGGGGGCGTTCGTCATCGTCATCTCCAACCCCCTGGACGCCATGGTGACCCTCTGCCAGCGGATCACCGGCATCCCCTACAACCGCGTCATCGGCCAGGCGGGCGTCCTCGACTCGGCCCGCTTCAAGGCCTTCATCGCCTGGGAACTCGGCGTCTCCGTGCGGGACGTGAACGCCATGACCCTGGGCGGCCACGGCGACGACATGGTGCCACTGGTCCGCTACGCCAGCGTGAACGGGATCCCCGTCATGGAACTGCTGGAGCAGAAGTACGGGAACGCCGACAAGGCGAAGGAAGTGATGGCGGCCTTGGTGAAGCGCACGCGCGGGGCGGGCGGCGAGGTGGTGGCCCTCCTGAAGACCGGATCCGCCTTCTACTCCCCGGCCTCCTCCACCATCGCCATGGTGGAGTCCATCCTCAAGGACCAGAAGCGCGTGCTACCCTCCTGCGTATTCCTGAACGGGGAGTTCGGCGTGAAGGGGTACTTCGTCGGAGTCCCCTGCGTGCTGGGCGCCAACGGCGTGGAGAAGATCATCCAGTTCAAGCTCGACAAGGAAGAGCAGGCGATGATGGAGAAGTCGGTCGCTGCCGTGAAGGGGCTGGTCGACACCCTCAAGTAGACCGTCACCCTTCCGGCCCCCGGCACGGAAACCGGGAGGCCGCCGTTCCGAACCGGCCGGGAGGGGAGCCCCCCCTTCCGGCCGGTTTCCCTTCCGGGGAGAGAAAACGAAAGGCCCGGCAGCGATCGCCGGGCCTTCCGGAATTGGTACCCAGGGCGTTGGTAACCTCGGCGTGGCGTTCCGATCGGTTACCTACCTGACTTCCGACTGCAACCCCACTTTCCGTACCACGAACAGCAGAGCCAATCCGAGCCAAGCGAATCCTTGCCACTCCACGCCAAGCCGACACGCCCTGCAAAGGCAATATAACGTGGTTATACGCGATGCGTCAAGTGATTTTGTCGTCTTCCCGGCTCTCCGCTGCCCCTTCCCCCCCCCTTACGCCTCTTCGAGCCGGACGAGGTCGCGAGCCTTCTGGCGCATGGTTTCCGTTGCCTCGACCTTGTGGACCCGCCTGGCGTGCTCGGCGAGCGCGGCCACGATCTCGTCCACCGACTCGTCGTGCACCTCGAAGCCGCAGTTCAAACCCATGGCTCTGCACGAAAGCTTTTTCCGTACCATGTCCCGTCCCTCCTGTCCGATCCGCATCCTACCCCTGCATGTACGGTTCGCGGATCTCCTCCCTCGTGGAATCGAAAAAGCAGTCTTCCCGCCATATGCAACCCTCCTGGTCGCACACTTCCTCCGTCGCGGTCCCGTAACAGTCGAAGTTCCCCTCGGCGCGCTGGATGACCCGGATGAGGTCTTCCTTCCCCAGCCGGCCGGGCGCGATTCCCCGCTTCCTTGCGATGGAGCGAACCTCCCTCATCTCCATGCCGCCCCTCCTCTCCGGCTATCGGACCTGATGGTCCCGGGGCCTCTTCCTGCATACAGTATACAACTTTCGGATGGATGTCATCCGCATGTTGCACGCCGTACGGTGGCGGCGGAACCGATCTACGGGTACGGGTAGAACACGTAGAAGGAAAGGGACAGCAAGGCGAGGATCCAGAGCCCCCCGGGGACCTCCCGGGCTCGTCCGGCCAGAAGCTTGAGGAGCGGATAGGCGATGATTCCCGCGGTCATTCCCACGCCGACATTGTAGGTGAAGCTGATGAGGGAGATCGTGAGGAACGCCGGGATCAGCTCCGTCTGGTCCCGGAAGTCGATCCGGGTGACGGGAGCGATCATGAAGCTGCCGATGACGACGAGAACGGAGCCGTAGGCGTGAGGCGGCACGGCGGTCAACAGGGGCGCGAGGAACAGGGCCATCAGGAACAGGACGGCCACCACGAGGGAGGTGAACCCGGTCCGTCCCCCCTCCTCGATCCCCGCCGCGGATTCGATGTAGGCGCCCGTGGTGGTCGTCCCGAGCAGCGGCGCCGCCGTGGTGGCCAGGGCATCCGCCAGCATCGGTTTCTCGATGTCGGGCAGGTTCCCGTTCTCGTCCAGCAACCCTGCCCGGGCGGAAAGACCGATCAGCGTCCCCACCGTGTCGACGAACGCCATCACGAAGATCGTCAGGACGACGGGAAGGAACCCCGCGCTCAGGGCGGTCCGGAGGTCGATCTGCAGCAGGATCGGCCGAGGGTCGGGGGGAAGGCTCACCCACCGGTCGGGCGCCGCGGAAACGTTGAAGAGGAACGAAAGGACCGTCGTAACCAGCGCGCCGATCACGATCGCCCCCGGCACGCGCCGGATCATCAGCAGGGCGATCGCGAAGAAACCGAAGATGGCCAGGAGGCATCGCGGGTCCGCCAGGTTCCCGAGCGTGACGGGCGCCCCGGGAACCCCCAGGCGGACGATCCCCGTCTCGTTCAGGCCGATAAAGGTCAGGAACATGCCGATCCCCACGGCGAAGCTGAACTTGAGGGATTGGGGGAGCGAGGCGGCCAGCCAGCTCCGGACCTTGCACACCGTCAGGAGCATGAACAGGACCCCCGCGACGAAGACGGCCCCGAGCGCGGCCTGCCACGGGTATCCCATGACCTTGACCACCGTGAAGGCGATGAAGGCATTCTCCCCCATATAGGGGGCGATGGCGAACGGTCGCCGCGCGTAGAGCCCCATCAGGACGGTTCCGAATGCGGCCGAGAGGATCGTCGCCACCATGGAGGGGCCCCTGGGAATGCCGGCGGCTTCCAGGATCGCGGGATTGACGATGATGATGTAGGCCATCGTCAGGAAGGTGGTGATGCCGGCCAGCGTTTCCTGCCGGTAGCTGGTGCCGTGCCGGTCGAACTCGAAATACCTTTTCATCCTCGGCCTCCCGGGACCCGGACGCTCCAGGCGCTGCCGTCGGCACCGAAAGGGTACCACAGTCTCCCCCGCCTCGCCCCTGCCCGAGTCCCGGCCGCGTCGCCCCTTGACATACGCAGGGGGGGATCTTACACATAAAGTTGAGAAGGATGCACGCCGATACGGTTGCATGGGATGAACACAGACTGCCGGGAGGTTGAATCCGTGGGGCGCACCAGGTTCGCCGTGGTGGTGGATGAGTAACCGCGGGCCGGAACCGGGTGCGGGCCGGATCCCGCGTCGCGCCGCGGTGGGCCTCGTCGTGGTCTTGCTGGCGGCGGCGTGCGCGTCGACGGCGAAACCGCCGTCCGGCCGGAACTCCTTCATTCTCCTCCCCGACGAACAGGGGAAGACCGGCGCCATCACGGTCTCGGGAGCCGGGGGCGAGCGCACCCTTTCCGAACCGCGGCAGGCGGTGACCGTGGCACCCGGGGCGCCGCCCGGCGAGCCCTTCATCATGCCCGAGGACGAGGTGCGCGCCCTGGTCGGCCCTGCCCTGGCGGCCCTCCCCCCGCCGCCGATCCAGTTCATCCTCTACTTCCTCCACGACTCAACGGAACTCACCAAGGCGTCACGGAAGGAGGTGAAGGAGATCCTTCGCACCATCCGGGAGCGGTACCCGGTGGACGTCAGCGTGACAGGTCACTCGGACACCGTCGGGGACAAGCGGTACAACTACCAGCTTTCCCTCCGGCGCGCCCGGGCGGTCGCCTCGATGCTCGCGGAGGCGGGGGTCGACCCGTCAACCCTCGACATCGCGTCCCACGGGAAGGAAAATCCCCTCGTCCCCACCGGCGACCAGGTTTCCGAGCCACGGAACCGCCGCGTAGAGGTGACGGTGCGATAAGTGGCCCACTAAGGTGAGACGCCCCGCCCGGCCCCAGGCGCTCCGCATCCTCATCCCCGGCTTCGCCCTGACCTTCCTGATGCTGGCATTGTGCATCTGGCCCCCGTCCCTGGCCGTCTCCCTCGAAGGGAGGATCTACGACTCGTTTCTCCGGTCCGCCCCGCGCCATCCGGTCACCGGCTCCGTGGCGGTGGTGGACCTCGACGAGGCGAGCCTCGCCCGCCTGGGGCAGTGGCCGTGGCCCCGCTACCGGGTAGCCCGGCTCCTCGAAAAAATCCGCGAGGCCGGCGTCACGGCCGTCGGCCTGGACGTCGTGTTCGCCGAGCCGGACCGGACGGCGCTTCGCCCCCTCTCGGGGGAGATGCGCCGCGACCTGGGCGTCGGCATCGGCCTGGAGGGCCTGCCCCCGGAGGCGCTGGACACCGACCGGGCGCTGGCGGAGGTGCTCGCCGGAGGCCCCTTCGTCCTCGGATACCCGTTCGACTTCGACTCCGCGACCGGCGCTTCCTGCGTCCTCCACCCCCTGCGGGCGTCCGTGCGGTCGGACGCCGGGGGGGAGGACTACCCGAATCTGTTCGACGCCCCGGGCGTCATCTGCAACCTTCCGATCCTCGCGCGGGCGGCCGGTTCCTCCGGCTTCTTCAACGTCACTCCCGATCCCGACGGGATCCTGCGGCGCGTTCCCCTGGTGATTCGCCACAAGGGGCTCCTCTACCCAAGCCTCTCCCTGGCCGTCTACCTGTCTGTCCATGGTGGCAACGTGGTACTGGAGACGGGGTCGGATGGGGCCGAGTCGCTCCGCATCGACGGGAAGGTCATCCCTCTCGACCGGCGGGGGAACCTCCTGGTGAACTATCGCGGCCGCCGGCTCACCTTCCCGCACGTCTCGGCCGCGGCGCTGCTGGACGGAACGGCCGACCCGGCCGCGCTTCGGGGAAAGATGGTGATCCTCGGGACCACCGCCGCGGGGCTCAAGGAGATCCGGACCACCCCGCTGGATGCGGCACAGCCGGGCGCGGAGATCCACGCCACCGTCATCGACGACATCCTCTCGGGCGACCCGATCGCGCAGCCGCGATGGGCCCACGGGCTCCAGGTCCTTCTGGTCCTCGTCCCGGGTTTCCTCCTGACGGGACTCCTCGCCAGGGAGCGCGCCATCTGGGGTCTTGTGGCGATCATCCCCTCCATTGCCGGAATCTGGCTCGGCTCCTGGTGGCTGCTGGCATACCGCCAGATCTACCTTCCGCCGCTCATCCCGGCGGTCACCCTGGCGACCGTTTTCACCCTGCTCACCTCCCTCCGGTTCCTCCAGGCCGACCGGGAGATGAGGGAACGGACCCGCAAGCTGGCTCTCACACAGGACGCCATCATCCAGAGCCTCGCCGCGCTGGCGGAAACCCGGCACCACGAGACGGGCGGCCACATCCAGCGGACGCGCCACTACGTGCGGGCCCTGGCCATGCGCCTGCGTGAACATCCCCGGTTCCGGGATTACCTCGACGACTCCGCGGTGGACCTGCTCTTCCGCCTGGCGCCTCTCCACGACATCGGGAAGGTGGGGGTGCGCGACAGCATCCTGCTGAAACAGGACCAGCTGACCCCGGAGGAGTACGAGGAGATGAAACGGCACACCCTTTACGGGTCGGAGACGATCCGGCTGGCGAAGAACTTCATGGGGGAGGACTCCTTTCTCCAGGTGGCCGACGAGATCGCCCTCACCCACCACGAGAAATGGGACGGCACGGGGTACCCCCACGGGCTCCGGGAGAACGGGATCCCGATCCCGGGGCGCTTCATGGCGGTGGCGGACGCCTACGACGCCATCATCAGCCCGAGGGTGTACAAATCCGCGCTCCCCCACGAGGAGGCGGTCCACATCCTCCGCGTGAAGCGGGGTTCGCACTTTGACCCCGACGTGGTGGACGCGTTCCTTGAGGCCCGGGAGGAATTCCGCGGGATCGCCGCTCGGTTCGTCGGGACCGGCGTCGAGCCCGAGCCGCCCGCGGGCGCGTGAAGGCATCGATGACCCCGCAAGTTACCGGCATCTTCTACCACCCGTCCTTTTCCCGGCGAAGTTACCTGACCGTCGGGGCCCGCCTGGCCGGATTCCCGATGGCCCTGGAAGGAATCCTGGGGAGCGGTCGTGCCCGGCTCTACGAGCCGGGGCCCGTTTCGCAGGAGTTGCTGCTGAAGGTCCACACCCCGGACCTGCTCGAAGGCGTCCGGGGGGATCCCCTCTGCTCGACGGCCTGGCACTCGGCCGGAGGGGTGGTCTTGGCGGGGGAGAAGATCGCCGGAGGGGAAATCGCCAACGCGTTCGCGTTCATCGGCGCGGGCGGTCACCATTCCAGCCGCGATTCCTTCGGGGGATACTGCTGCTTCAACGACGTGGCGCTCTGCATCGTGAACCTGCGGGAACGTCACGGTTTCCGGCGCTTCGCCATACTGGACACCGACGCCCACCACGGCGACGGTACGCGCGACCTGTTCGCCGGCGACCCGGACGTTCTCCACGTCTGTCTGTGCGGGGCCCGGTACGAATCCCCGGACGGCACGAAGGTGGACGTTCCGTGCCACGGCCACCGGTCCTGCGGACGGGGAGACCGGTCCGCGAACGATGCGTACTTCGAAGTCGTTTCGCAGGAATTCCCGCAACGGGCGCGCCGGTTCCGTCCCGACCTCATCTTCTGGTACTTCGGGTTCGACACGCACCAGGGAGACTACGGCGACATCGGCCTCACGGGCCCCTGCTACTGGAACATCGCCCGGCTGATGCGGGACCTCGCCGGGGAGGTTTGCGGGGGGAGGCTCGAGGTGGTCCTGGGCGGCGGCTCCTACACGCAACTGGCCACCTACCTGATCCCGCCGGTCATCGGTCTGCTGGCCGGACTGCAGTGAACAGGATTCCCGTCTCCTCCAGTCCCGTGCAAGGTGGACCATGGCCGTGATCGAACCGTTCATCGAGCATCAAGGAGAGCGGCGCGGCTTCTGGCTGCGGAAGCCCAGGCCGGTCGGAGAGAAGATCCTGATCGTCCGGGAAGGACAGGTTGTACCTGAACTATTCCGGTCCAGGGCCTCGATATTCCTGGATTTCCGTAGCGCTTTTGGAACGGGCGGGCACGGCACGACCGAAGGATGCCTCATCGCGATGGAAAAGGCCATCCGGGGAGGGGAACGGGTACTCGACGTGGGAACGGGCACGGGGATCCTTGCCGTTGCGGCGCACAAACTGGGAGCGGGTCACGTGACGGCGGTCGACATCGACCGGGGAGCCTGCGGGGCAACGCGGAATAACCTGGCGCTGAACGGAATAGCCGGCGGCGCGATTGTCGTGGAAGGCGGGATCCGGTCCGTATCGGCCCGGTACGACGTCATCGTCGCGAACCTCAGGACACCCGTCCTTGTCGAAATCATCGATGACCTGGCGGACAGGCTGAACCGTGCCGGCGTCGCGATCCTGTCCGGCATCCTGGAGAGGGAAATCCACCCGTTCCTCTCCCTGCTGGACGAACGTCTCTTCGAACCACCGGAGATCCTGAGATTCCAGGGGTGGATGACGCTGGTGTCGGGGAAAAGCACGCTCCCCGGGTCGGTCAGGGAGGAGCCACCCCCGACACCGCCATGAGGATGTTCTGGAAGAAGAGGTCCCGGACGCCGTTCAGGACCTTCGCGCTCTTCGTCTTCCGGTTGTACACCACCATGGTGGGGGTGCCCTCCACGCGGAAGGATTTCACCACGGACTGGAAATACTGGATCCCCGCGTTCACGTCCGCGTAGTTCAGCGGACGGTAGGCGACCCCCAGCTGCGCTACGGCCTTCTGGACGTCTTCCGGCGACGGTTCCTTCGTCCTCTCGGACAACCGGAGCAGCGCTTTCCGGATCTCTAGGTACTTCTCCTTCTCCCGAACCAGGAACGCCAGGTTGTACGGGATGTAATTCATGCTCTCGGGGTGAACGGGCTGGTCGATGAACAGGAGTCTCGCCCTCTTCATGATGTCCGGGTACGCTCTCTCCATCTCCGGTTCCGCCTTGCGGCAGGCGGGACAGAACCAGTCCGTGATCACGTAGACCTCGATATCCGAGTCGGTTTTTCCCAGTGCCAGCGGAAGCGACGCGGCCCGGGAGTCGGCTGGATTCCCCAACCCGAGGAACGTGACGAACACCCCCGCGACCATCACCGCCGCCAGAAAGACACCTTTCGATACCTGTCGCAGCATCGCCCCCCTCCCCGACCCGGATTGCCGCCACATGCCGGAGACGTGACCGGCCCCCAGCGCAATACCCACCACGAAAACACAGAATGCCACCGCAAGACACATCGGACACCATCTTTTGATGACGGAATGCTGCAGGTAGAGAAACGTGAACTCGGCTCCCCACGCTCCGGCGATCACGACCGGAAATACGGCGCGGACCGCGGGCCTCTCCCGCAAGGAATGCAACAGCAGGCAGAGGGCGAAGAACCCGATCCCGAACGGGGGGAACTTCATCCCGAATATCGTCCAGTTGTACGTCTCCTTGCAGGCGTCCGTACAGATGCCGAAGTGGAGCATGACGGAGAGCAGGAAGGCCGCGGAAAGCCCCGCCCACACCAGTCCCGTCCGTATACCGACGGCCTTCGCCCGTTCCGACAGCGTGGGCACCGGCGACCATCTCCCCCTTCTGCGGGATCGTCAAGGGACCCGCCGCCCGGCGAATCCCGCTGGTACGAGTATATCGCGACCTGCATTCCGTGGAGGGGGGGGCAGGTCGGCCCGCGGTGCCGGCCTTATCTCACCTTTTCTCTTCCCCCTTTTTCGGGCCTTTCACGGCATGGCACATCACGGTGCAGTCCTGCAGGTTTTTCACGCCGCTGCCAACGTCCGACTTGTGGCACTTCATGCACGCCTGATGGTATGCGGACTTGAGTTCCACGTGGCTGACCCCCTTCGGCCGTTCGGTCCCGGGGGGCCGTTCCGCCGCGGGGTGACACTCCCCGCAGGGCTTGAGCCTGCTGGCGCTCGCGTTCTTCCGGAATACCGATGCGTCGACCCGATGGCATTCCAGGCAGGGGCTGACCTGCATTCCGATGTGCTGATGGTGGCAATCCGCGCATCCGCTCGCATAGGAAACGTGCTCCGCATGGTTGAACCGTACCGGTTCGTAGACCTTGGACAGGCTCCCCAGGGTGAGAATCTTCGGAAGGTCCACAACCGGGTCTTTCCCGCTCGCCGCGGAGATCCCGATCCAGAGGGCGACAACAACCAGGATCATCGTCCCTTTCTTCACGGTTCCGGCCTCCTTTCGAAACTGCTGCGTTAGGCGGAGCATATCGGAATGTTCGGTTCCAGCAAAGCACATTTCACGACGCCGGACGTTCCGTTGGAAACGGTCCGGGCCGTCGCCCGGAACGGGCGGCGGCCCGGCGGGAATGCGGGAAGAAGTCCGTCACTCGGACCCGTCGGTCAGGAGATACCCTTTCGCCATTTCCTCCCACCGATCCCCCGCGAGAGCCCGGGCGATGCCCTGCACCGGCGTTCCGCCGTCCTGGTACGCGGTTCCCATGGAGGGACCTTCCTGCGGGATCGCCTTCGCGATTTCCGCGCGGAGGCGCTCGAGGACGCTGGACATCCACTGTCTCGCCATCTGCCCCGACAGGAGGTTCCGTTTGTTCGAGGTGAACCTCGCCGGCCGGACCTTCAGCAGCCATCCTCCTTCAAACGGGTCCTGTCCCAGGAGGTCCGGGTTCCGGATCGCCTCCTGGTTCACGGCCACCACTTCCCCGTCCACAGGCGACAACATGTGGATCTCCTTCTCCTGGACCACGAAGGACCACCCTTTCTCCCCCTGGGCCACCTTCGCCCCTACGCCCGGCAGGCGGATGACATCGACCTTCCCGAGGAGTTTCTGGGCGAAGTCGTCCATTCCCACGCTCGCGATCGGGCCGCCCTCGGTTTTCAGCCAGGTGTGCCCCTGGTGGAAGAGATACCCGTCGGGGACGCGGAAGTAGTCCACGAAGCTCCGGGGGCGGACCGAAGCCTCCGCGGGCGCCGGCACCCGGTGGCTCAGGTACCGCGAGAAGTAGATGAAGCCCGCGAGGAAAACCATGACGATGATGTACTCGATCCCCTTCGTCGCGAAGATGTCCACGTACGAGAAGCCTTCCATGGCGCGACCTCCTTATCGCAGGAAATTCCGCACGAACTCGTTGAAGAGCGGCTCTTCGATCTTGTCGACGATCCCCGCGGCGTACGCGCCGCCGTCCCGCATCGTCGCGCCGACCTCCAGGGGCCGGGCCATGTGCAGGCCGATGAACTCGTACAGGCGCGCCAGTTCCCGTTCGATCCAGCGGGGCGCCTCGGCCGCGGTCTTGAGCTCCGGGGCGTTCCGCGCCATGTCGGTCGGGTCCAGGGTGAGGAAGTACCCCTTCCGGTACGGG